>Ga0129308_1000072_pt1 | contig 180845 bp, 165 predicted proteins | sample L827metagenome_FD_94440 | JGI IMG/M metagenome (GOLD analysis project Ga0129308, IMG submission 94440) | Ring-tailed lemur group fecal microbial communities from Wisconsin, USA - L827 metagenome | ecosystem: Host-associated > Mammals > Digestive system > Large intestine > Fecal | place: USA...
CATTCCGGTGGCGATAGCTAAGAGGTTCCACCTGTTCCCATCCCGAACACAGTAGTTAAGCTCTTATACGCCGATGGTACTTGGCTGGCGACGGCCCGGGAGAGTAGGTAGCTGCCGGTTCCATATTCCTCAGTAGCTCAGCGGTAGAGCATCCGGCTGTTAACCGGAGAGTCGTAGGTTCAAACCCTACCTGGGGAGCCAGGAAAAAGCAAGCACTTGACAGCAGGTGCTTGTTTTTTGTTGTTTTTCGTCAAAAAACAAGTGCTTTTGTATTAAATCGGGAGATGGTTTCTTGAAGAGAATCGCAGAAGTTCAAGATCTTTTTGAGCGATTTATGGGTTGATGATAAAGTGCTTGCGCAGCGCACTTGGACTTTTTGGAAAGGCAAGACCCGATGCGGCTGGAAACAAAACGGACTCTGCTTCGTAACCTTTCCATTTAGGATGTAGATGAGCTGCATGAGATGCTTTCTGATTCGTTGGTGATAATCTTATTTTCAAAGGGAGATATGCAGAGCTTTAATCCATCTAACCCATCCACGAGCATGCCTCTTTGGCGGAGCTGGAAAAGGCAGTGGGCTTTGCAGTACGGCCAACCCAAGGCCCCCAAAAGCTTTATGGTCAGCAACATGACGGAAATTGACGGCTCTCCGGTAGAGATTCGTTTTCTCTCCGGGAAAAATCGGATCGGCTATCGGATCAGCCGGTGCTGGCGGGGATAACGCGGGGATTATACTCAGTACGGCGACACGGGCACGTTGCTTGTGGAAGGAACTGCGGTTTCCTGGCGTGGAAACGAGGGAATCCGCGTTGCCGTCTGGGAAATGGAAGGCATGAGGCATTCCCTGCGGTCTCCTGGAAAACCTGATCGAAGCACAGGTGCGGTAGATGGTCACAAGTATGCTATAAAAATGCTGAAAACAGGAATCAAAAGAGCGGTAGATACCACTTTTGGCTTTGGCGTTATCGTTCGCCGACCAGCAGATTGACCGCATGGGCAAAACAGCGCCATTGTTCCCGTTTTTCTTCGAGCAGTCTGCGGCCTGCGGCGGTGATGGAATAGTAGCGCCGCATCCGACCGGAAGGGGCGGCCTTTTCGTAGGAGCGCAGCGCGCCGTTCTTTTCCAGCGCGTGCAGGACGGGATAAAGCGTTCCCTCTTTCAGGTCAAAGACGTGTTCGGAACGAAGCGACAGATCTGTAATCATCTGATAGCCGTATTTGTCGCTTTCGGACAGCAGCGACAGCACCAGCAGGGTAGTACTGCCGGAAATCAGACTTTTGTCAAGCTTCATCGTAATACTCCTCCCAAACAGATTTTGCGGCGGAAAGAACGCCGCCCTGGGCGTCATAGGCAATGGCTCCAAGACAGTTCCAGGCAAGCAGATCGTCATAAACATCAATAGAAAGGTGCTTCTCCTCTCCGGGAAAACGGAAAGTGGAAAGAAAAATCCCTTCTTCTGTTTGTTCCGCTGGATAGATGCTGACCTTTTCAGAATCAGAGCAGTAGGTCACCTCGACCCGTTTGACGGCAGGATCCAGCGGCACGATGGCAACAGTCATGCCGCAAAACCAATTGTCGGAAGGAAAAGCGCCGTGCAGTGGAATAATGGCCATACCGCTGCGCAGGGGGTATTTCTGTACATAGCGGTTGGGGCCGCCGAAAACGGAATTGCCGTAGCTTTTGCGCATCATGCGCATGGCGCCCACGGACTCCCCTTCCCGCACCAGATAGACCGTTTCGGCTGCCTCATCGCTCCATGTTCCGCAGCCTTCCGGGACCCGGGCGGAATAGAGGATTTCAGCGTTTGCGGCAAGGCTCCGGCGAAGGGTGTATTCCAGATCCTGCTCCCAGTTGAGATAGGGAAAGCCCTTTATGGCGTACAGGAGAAACACACCCAGTAGTAAAAACGCGGCATTCAAAAGCGCACGGGTGCGGTAGGAAAGCTGCGAAAAACGCCGGCGATCATTCGAGCGCATAGTCGAACCCTCCTTCCACGGGAAAGTCAATGCTCCAGGAAATGCCGTAGTCGTCAAAGCCCAGCGTAAAGGAGGCAGCTTGTGGGTCGACATCGGAGATCCAAAGCTCATAATAGCTGACGAAGGCACCGGAATGGGCGAGATTGCCGCAAACCTCGCGATCTTCCGGAGCGGGTTGGACGCTCCTTGGCGGATAGCGGTTCCCCAGGTTGTCTACTGCATAGAGGTTTTGATAAAACATCGGCTGCTTCAGCCAGGGGTTCCAGTGGCTGACTTTGAGGACGAAATGGGCATACCGGTAGGTGTGATATTCCACAAAGCAGATGCGGGGAATGGAAATGGTGTATCCGCCGACGCGGGCAGAGTCTTTCGGCGTAAAGTCGCTGAGGATTTCAGCCTCCAAATTGGCGGGGCGGACATACTCCGCCATTTCTGCCGGACCGTAGCGGTCGTTGTCCAGCGTTTCAAGCACAAAGCCCAGCAGATTCCAGCACAAATATATCGCGGCAAGCACCGCCAGGACACGCGTCCATTTCCAGAGAAACCCCCAAAAAGGGCGGTGGACCTTTTGAAGCTGCCGCGCTACTTCTTTTGCGTCGCCCATTTGCGCGAGGGCGTATCGCGCTGCCTTCTCCGGCGTCTGCCCCGCTGCGATACCGGCGTCACGGGCGTCTTCAAGATGGTCGAGCAGCTCGGAAAAGACCTGCTTTCGTTCAGGCGGAAAGCGGATCAGTCGGCACGCCTCCTCAGCCCAGCGGACAAATTCAGCGCGGCCCACACCTGTGAGCATGGCATTTCCTCCTTTACCTTGATGATCTGGGCATATGATTGGCTTATATTATACCTTGATAATCGAGGTGTTGCAACAAAAACTGTATTTGTTGCAATGCAGCGCTGCGGGAAAAGGCGGGGAAGGCGTTTTATGTTTTGCTGACCAGAACAACGGAGAAAGTGAGGGATTTTCAATGGCAGAAAGGAAGTACTTTGTCGCTGCGCCCGGGTTTGCTGTTGCGTTTTTGGAGCTTTCCTGTGAGTTTGAATATTTTCCGGGATTTTCTTTGGCGCAGAAGCAGCGCTCCATTGCATCTTTTCACAGGGCGATTGCCGAGCGTGAGCATGGAAAGCGCATTCTGGAGATTTCCAGCAAGTCTGAAGAACCTCTGGGAAGGGAATTGAGCGCCTTTTGTTTGACGTATCGAACGGAGGATGGACGTGAATTTCCGGTGGAAAACGTGTTTCAGTCTTCGAAGGTATTCGCTCAGGGCGGGCCCTTTCGCGAGCTTTTGGAGGTGTCTCCGAGAGACGCCAAACGGGATGAGAGACTCCATTCCTCCGGCGAACTGCGCTGCTTTGAATGGGAAGGCAGACGTTGGCCGCTGATTCCCCGTTCGCTGTTTTATGACTGGATCTATCTGAACGCCCTTGCCCAGCATGAGCAGCTGGCAAAGCAGTTGCTGGAATACGACGTCTTCACGGACATCGAATGGAATCACAAGAGATCGAGCAACACGCAGGCGCGTTCTGCGGCGATTTTTGTGAGCCTGTCCCGCAGGGGGACGATTGAGGAGTCTTTGAAGGATTCGGAATTCCTCAAAAAGGCCTATGGCATGCGCTGAGCAGATCCTGGAAAGGGAGCGGTTTTTCCGCTCCTTTTTTGCTGGAACCATCAGGCATTTTTTTCCATATAGTGACTCAGGCGGATGTGGGGGAGGGGAGAAACATGGCTTCGAGGCTCTATGTGGCAAACAGCGGGGAAAATACGATCTCCGTGATCGACTGTGACCGGCTGGAGGAAATCGACAGGATTTCCCTTCCAGATGGGGCGCAGGGACCCAGAAGGCTGCTTCTCAGGGGAGAAGAGCTCTATCATGCGGATTGCTATTCTGCAACGGTCGGACGGTTTTATGGGGCAAAAAAAAGACGCTCGGAGCTAGTGGGTGCGGGTGCCTGCCCGACGGGACTGTGTGCTGTTCCCGGCGGCATTGTGGTCAGTTGTGGTGAGTCAAACAGTGTTTGGGGCTTTGAACAAAGGCCGCTTCGTCCGCGCTGGTGTGCTCAGACCGGCGCTTTTCCGGTGGGGATTGCTTCGATCGGGGAACGGTTGGCTGTGGCAGAGCTGTTTACGGGGCGCGTCCGATTCTGGAAAGGAGAGAGCTGCGAGCAGGAGAGACTGTTCGAAGGAGAAGGAATGCCTCTTTGTATCGCTGCCGGCGGAGAAGGCTATCTGGCAGGCTATTTGCTCGGCAGCGGAGCGGGGCAGCTCTGGCGGTTTTTGCCCGCAGAAGCGCCTGTATCGCTTGACAGGGAAATCCCTCCTGCCGGTCAGATTTTCTGCCTAAAAGGACAAAATAAAGCTGTCGCAGCCCATGTGTGGGACGACAGCTTCAGCCTGATTGACTGGAAAAGGATGGAGGTGCTCTGGACAAAGGCGGCCGGGCGCATGCCGGATGACCTATGCGCAGACCGGGAGGGAAAAACTTTTTTTGTCAGCTGCATGCTAGAAGACGCGGTGAGGGTGTTTGACAGTGAAGGACGTTTGCTGCGGCGCGTCCCCGTGGGAAAGGAGCCGCGGGGTCTGGCGCTGGAGGAGATCAGTCCTGTGGAGCTTCCGTGAGTGCGGACCACAGGGCACTGTAAACCGAAGGTGCGTTTTCCGTCCAGCGGTTGGAGAGAGAGGCAGCCAGTTCTGCGGAGGCGACGTTCAGGCGCAGAGAAAGAAGCACGCGGTCGTCCTCCACAATCCGGCATTCCACCTCGTATTCCCCTGGCCCAAGACGTTTGCATGAGGCAAGATTCTGTGTTTCGTTCTGGATGCGGAAATGACTGCTTTGCGCGAATGCTTCGATCTGTTGACGCAAAGAATAAGGAAGGCGGCTGTGAAACTGGTGAAGGGTTTCGCGGCCGGCGGGCACAATGGAAAAGCATTTTCCCTGCGGCCGCTGCGTGCAGCGCACCATTCCAGACTCGGCCAGTTCGCCCAGCGCCTGCTGTAAAACAAAATACTCCACCCAGCCGTTTTCCAAAAAGACACGGGAAAGCTGCTCTGCGGTCAGTTCAAAGCGGGTTGTCTCCAGATATTGAAGAATGGCCAGCTTGGGAATGAGAAAATCAAAAGCCATGGCTGAGACGCTCCGTTTCCGGCGGAAAGATGGGAGCAGCGCTCCAGTTTCCCCCTGTTTTCAATGCGATGAGGCCATTATACCACAGCGCGGCACAGGTCAAAACAAATTTACTTCAGAGAAAATGAAAAAAGGGCTTGCAAACTTCAGCCTATCGTGTATAATAATCAATGTGCCCGGGAGAAAACGCTTCGGCAAAACTTCCGCAGTGTGCGACATGGGGTTATAGCTCAGTTGGTCAGAGCGCTACGTTGACATCGTAGAGGTCGATGGTTCGAGCCCATTTAACCCCACCAATTCAGTCCTGAGTTGTGCGTGACGCCTTTGGGGTGGAACCCACAGAACCGAAAAGGGACTCGACGGTTGAAACCGTGATGTCAGGCCCTACATGCCGCAAGGCCGCTGCAAGGGGAAGGCTGAACGGTTCCACAGAGGACCCACCCTGCCGAGAGGCGGGTGTTCATTCCGGGCGAACGGCAATTTGGGATTGCAATTTTCTGACAGGAGTATTATAATAATGCCTGTCAAACCAATAAAGCGGAATAGTGTAACGGTAGCACCTACGACTCTGACTCGTATTGCGTTGGTTCGAATCCAGCTTCCGCTGCCAGCTTATCCACACAGTCTTTGAATGCTGTGTGGATATTCTTTTTGGCGCAAGAAAGTGGGAGACGGTGGGCTACTGCTATCGGCAACAGCTTTAGTGAACAAAGAGAAATGCAGTTTTTCAGGGCAGATCAGATCGCTTGCTGTGTTATCCTCGTTGCCGGGTACCCGGGGGACTGGCTGCCTTTCCTTCCTTGCCGGCGAGGAAAAACCACTGTTGATAACAGTCAGCGTTGATTTTAACCGCTGGCAAAGGTCGTCCCCGAAGGGTTTTGCTAACTGGCGTGCTGTCCTTTGTTCACTGAAGGTAGCTTTTCTGGAGAAAAGGATGACAGGATGTGAGCGACGTTGAAGGCGGGGGGCAAAAGCATCGGGGCAACAAAAACGGCGCGGAGGAATATTGTAATATTGCGGCGGGCGAGGGGGCAACGGCTTTGATACGCCGAAAACCCAGATCTGCCGCGGGGAAAAGCGTCCCATGAAGATTGAAAACGGCGCGAGATGGCCTGTGCAGAGGGACGTAGAGCAGTTAGGTGCCTATGTGGCAGAAGGACAGGAACATGGAACAGTTTTTCACTTGGGCAATTTTGGGAACTTACGCCGGAGCCACCATGGCCACGGCGCTCATCACGCAGATGATTAAGGGGGTCGGCCCTATCGACAGACTTCCTACCCGGCTGGTTAGCTACGCCGTGGCGCTGCTGGTGCTGATTGCGGCGGCGGCTTTTTCTGGAAAAGCGACGATTGGAAGTATCGGCTTGTGCTTCTTTAACGCAGCAGTGGTGGCATTGGCCAGTAACGGTGCGTTTGACGCGCTGACGAAAAAGAAAGGAAGCAGATAGCTGAAGAAAAGGCGCCGCGAAACGACTTTTGTTCAGGGAAAAGGAAACACAAAAAAGAGACGGGACTCCGTCTCTTTTTTATGATGCTGATGACTGCAGAGGATGGGGAGGAATTGCAGTTAACCCTTATACCCCCACCATAGTGCCTGCCGGGACACTGACGGGAACCATCATCCGGATTTTGACGGAATTGCCGCGGGTTTCTGAAAGGATTTCGACAAAGGCGTCTCCGGTGACGCGATAACCGCGGCGGGAAACTTCATCCACCATGCGGGTGCAGTATTCCATTTCACAGGGATTGCGATCCTGGTTGAGCAGATCCTCGGCGACGATAGTCATGTAATACCCCTGAGGAATCTCGCTTACGGGTGCGAGGTCAAAAGTTTCATCGACGTAGGTAAAAACCTTCGTGCAGTTCCAGTCCTGTTTCAGCAACATCTCCTTGGAGTAGATCCGGCCAATGTAATAGACGGGAAGGGAGATCTGGTGTTCCTGGAGATAAAGGCGAAAACCGTGCTGAAGCCGTTCCCAGCCGTGAACGGCCTCCATGCCGGGATCGTAGGTAGGGGAGGAAGAAGACTGCTGCAAATCCACCTCAAAGATACGGCGTGCGGGGAGAAATTCCAGTTTTGCTTTTCCAAGATCAGGCTTTTGAATCAAAAAAGAAACGCGGCTGCGGATCAGGTTGGCGTTAAACAGAGAACGGCAGAGTCTTTTCTGCTCATCCTCAATCTGGTGAATCTGCTGATCCAGAATGGGAAGCAACTCGGCGAGATCATCGTTGTCCAGAATCCGCTTGATCTGACTGAGCGTCAGGCCGATGGATTTAAGGTAAAGAATCAAATCAAGCCGCGCGCACTGGCGCATGCTGTAATAATGATAGCCGGTATTTTCGTCGATTTTTTCGGGGATCAGCAGGCCGAGATCGTGGTACAGCCACATGGTCCGCTTGGTCACGTGGTTTATTTCGGCCATTTCCCCAGTCGTTAAATAATCCATAATTCCCTCCAGGCAGCCGGAAAAATACAGGTGCCACCTATAGGTTACACTTTTGCAAAAAAAAAGGAAAGAGAATTTTGAAGAAGGCTGTGGAAAATTTTGAAAATTATGTAAAAATGCAAAAAAATATCGACATATACCGAAATTGTTGTTTTTTTATTAATACTAGAGGCGGTTTTGGACGAAAAACGGGAGATAAATTTTTTCCGAACAATCCATTGACTGCCACGCAACGTTGCACATTAAAATAAATGCGTTGTCTAACTTACAACTACACCAAGGAGGGATTCGATGAAGAAGACAACTGCAATCATCCTGGTCGCCGCACTGCTGCTTGCAGCCATGATGGCGTTTACCGGATGCGCTCCCGCTTCCGAGGAGGCTGCTCCCACCGCCGAAGCGACGGAAGAGCCTACCGCTCCCGCTGAAACGGAAACGCCTGCCCCTGCGGCAAAGCCTGAAGTTTATACCGGCACCGGCAAGGGCAACAACGGCGACATTGTCGTTGACGTGACTATCACCGATGGGGTGATCACCGCTGTAGAGGTCAAGGAGCATTCCGAGACCGCCGGCATCTCTGATCCTGCCATCTCCGGCATTCCCGAGGCGATCGTCGCCGCCAACAGCGCGGACGTCGACACGGTTTCCGGCGCGACTAACAGCAGCAAGGGCATCATCGCGGCTGTCAAGGATGCGCTGACGCAGGCCGGAGTGATCGAGGCTGCGGTCGAAGAAGCTGAGGGAAAAAATCCCCGTAACACCGGCACCAAGGCTGACTATGAGGACATTCTTCCTTATCTGATGGGCTCTGAAAACGCCGTTGCTCCCGACGAGTATTACGAGGGTCTGACCTACATTGCCAAGATGTTCGACACCTGGGCCAATATCGCTGAAGACTACGCTCCCGAGGTCAAGACCCTCAAGAGCGGCGTCAAGGTGCAGCGCACGCCTTCTGAATACGGCGTGTACGCCTGGCAAATCAGCGGCAGCTCCATCTCCTATAACACCTATTATCTCGATGCGGACAACCGCGGCTGCGGCGCCTGCCACGACGATTTGAACGAGACGCTCAGGAACATGGCCTTTGCCCATCCCGCCGTGTGGAACGATGCGCTGGAAAACCAGACTACTGTGGAAAGCTGCATGTTCTGCCATGAGGAGACCCATGGCTACTGCATCAGCGACTATGATTTTGGTACCTTTATCCACGGCCTGCACATGGGCCGTCAGGCCGGCGAACAGTTTGAGGCTATGGGCGGCAAGTGCATCAGCTGCCACAACATGACCGCGGACGGCGATGGCTTTACTCTGTGGGACGTCGTCAAGTACGACAAGATGGTCGGCATCGTGGATGTTCCCAACGTACAGGGTGAATTCGCCTATAACCAGGATCTTGTCCAGACCAGTGACGAGTTGTTCACCTTTGACTGGCAGCATTCCTATTACGACGCGCTGCGCCGCGGTACTGGCGCCAACGGTCTCGGACTCGACGATTATCCCGAAGCGATCTATGACGAATGGGAGATCACTGTCGAAGGCAATGTTGCCCAGCCCTATACCGCCAAGCTCAAGGATCTGATCGCGGAAGCAGAAGCCGAAGGCGTGGTTGTGACCAAGGTCTCCAAGATCCACTGCACCTGGAACTCCATCGGCGGCGGCGGCATCGGTCAGACGGAAATCACCGGCGTGCCCGTGTCCTGGCTGATCGACAAGGCGGGCGGCTATCTGCCCGGAAGCACCGGCGTCAACTGCAAGCGCGCCTGCGGCGGCGACCCCGAACGTTCCTGGTCTCTGGATCATCTGCCCAACGCCTATATGGTCTATAAGCTCAACGGCGAACGTCTGGATGTTACCCACGGCGCTCCCTGCCTCAACTGGGTGGAAGGCGTTGACGCGCAGTCCTGCACCAGGACCTTTGACCGCTACGTGGTTCGCCATGAGAGCGACGGCTTTGATTACAGTGGCGGCGCCGGCACTCCTAACGGCTGGACCGATGCCAACGGCGACTACACCAACAACCCCAACGCTACGATTCTGGGCGTGCCCGAGGGCATGATCATCCAGACCGGTGAGCCTTATGAATTCCACGGCTATGTGGACGCCTACGGCGAGAAGATTTCCAGCGTGGAATTCTCCATGGACGGCGGCACTACCTGGACCAAGTACGAGCTGGGTGACACCGACGTGAACAAGCTGGTCACCTGGACCTATAAGTTCACTCCTGAGACCGATGGATCCTATGTGATGATGATCCGCGGTACCACCGAGACTGGCAGGGTTAGCCCTTCCGCGCATAAGGTGATGTTCACCGCCCGCAGCGACGCTAACGAACTGGAATAAGGAGGAGAAACGGAAATGAAGAAAACGACTGCTAAGATCGCGACCGGCGTGACCGGCGCCGTCATGCTCCTTTCCGGCTGCGCTGCGCAGGTCGCTCCCGCGCAGGAACCCGCTGCTCAGCCCGCTGAGCCCGTTGTGGCGGAAGCGGCTACGCAGGAGATCCATACTGAGTATGAAGTGAAAGGCTATAACGTCCAGGCCGATACCATCGAGAAGGTGGAGTACAAGAAGCTGGCCAACGTTCAGGGCAACTTTATTTTCAACCAGGATGTTGTCAGCCCCACGGACGATGTGTTCAGCATTTTCGGCACCGCAGTGACCGCCGTGTGCGCCAGCCCCGCCTTTGCCACTGAAAACAGCGATGGGTTTGAGACCTATTACTTCAACGTCAGCGGCAACATCAAAAAGCAGTATTCCATCAAGCTCAGCGACGTGGCCGAAGAAGAGAGCGAAAGCGCTGTGCTCAAGTGCTCTTGCGCCACCAGCAGCGCCCTGGCCAACGCTCAGGTGCTGGGCGTTCCGCTTTCCGCCGTCATCCGCATGGATGAACTGGAAGAGGGCGTCAACACCGTCACTGTTCGCGGCGCCGACGGCTATGGACTGGATCTGCCCTTGCAGTATGCGCTGGAGAAGAAAGCTCTGATCGTTTACAAGATCAACGGCGAAGACGTTCCCAGCGGTACGCAGCTGTGGATGCCCTCTACCGTTGCCCGTTACTTCACCCGCAACATCGCCAGCATCGAGCTGACTGCCCGCGACGAAGTGCCTGAGGTGGAAGGCGTTGCAGACGAATACCGCGCCAAGGTGAATCTGCTGAACTACTCCGACGGTTGCAAGTTCCCCGTGGGCAAAGAGATCACCTTCGAAGGCTATGCCGACGATTGCGGTTCTCCCATTGAAGCCGTGGAATTCTCCCTCGACGGCGGCGAGACCTGGAGCAGCTATGAGACCGCGAACACCACTACCGACAAGTGGGTTATGTGGAACTTCAGCTACGTGCCCGAAGAAGCCGGCACCTATCAGCTCACGGTCCGCGCCAGGACCGCTGACGGCACGGTCAGCCCCTTGGCCTCTTCCATGGTCTTTACGGTCGAGTAAACCGAATGCGCGTAGCCTGACGCGGAACTGCAGGCCCTAAAAACAGGCGCGCAGGAAAAGCACCGGCGCTGTCCGAAAGGACGGCGCCGGTTTTGCGCAGCGCCGAAGAATGCCGCCGGACGGAAAGCGGAGAGAAGCACGCAGTCTGCGAGAAAAAGAGACTTTGGAATTTTGGGACGGACAGGATAAAATCATTCTGGGAAATTGCAGCCGGCGAAAAAGGAAAAGGAACCGGCTGCCGGGAGAATCAATAAACAACAGGAGGAAACCATGAAGATCGTTGCCTTCGATGTGGCGGATTACGAACAGAGCGCCTTTGACCGCTGGAAGCAGGCGGAGGCTTTGGAGCTGCTCTGTCTGTCGGATCGCCTGAATGAAAAGAACGCTGCTCTGGCCCGGGGCGCGCAGGGCGTCAGCTTTCTGGGTCATAGTAAGATGACCAGTCCGGTGATGGAGGCGCTCAGAACGCAGGGCGTGACCTTTCTTTCCACGCGGACAATCGGCTACGACCACATTGATCTGGCGGCGGCGAAGGAACTGGGGCTGCGGGTTTGCAACGCCAGCTACTCCCCCTATAACGTGGCGGATTTTACAGTCATGTTGATGCTGATGCTGCTTCGAAAAGCGAAGGTATCGGTCATTCGGGCGCTGGTTAACGATTTTTCCCTGGACGACCTGCAGGGGCGTGAGATGCGCAGTCTGACGGTTGGCGTGATCGGCACGGGAAAAATCGGCTGCGCTGTGATCCGCAATCTAAGCGGCTTCGGCTGCCGGATTCTCTGCCATAGCCGCAGGGAAAACCCTCAGGTACAGGGCCTTGCGCAGTATACAGACCTCGACACGATCTACCGCGAATGCGACATCATTACCCTGCATCTTCCGCTAACGGAAAGCAATTATCACATGATAAATCGGGAAACCATAGCAAAGATGAAGGACGGTATCCTTCTGATCAACACGGCCCGCGGAGCGCTGGTGGATTCGGAGGACCTGATCAGGGCTCTTGAAAATGGCAAGGTTGGCGGTGCCGGAATCGATACGCTCGAAGAAGAGGAAGGCGTCTGTCATGTCCGGGTAGGTACCACTATTCTCGACAAACGGACGCTTTTGTATCTCAAGCAGTTTCCCAATGTCATTCTGACCCAACATTACGCTTTTTTTACCAGAGAGGCGGCACAAGACATGGTGGATAGCAGCCTGCAGGGATTGTGCGCCTTTGCTTGCGGAAAGGAGAATCCAAGGGAGATCCGCCTCCCAGATTGAGAAACCCTGTGCAGGAAAAGTGTCGTCTCTTGGGGCAAAGAGATGACGCTTTTTGCTTGCTATCGCACGCTTTTTGTGGTAAAATATTATCCATGCCGGAATGATGGAATGGCAGACGTGACGGACTCAAAATCCGTTGCCCGCGAGGGCGTGTGGGTTCAAGTCCCACTTCCGGCACCAAGATAAGTTGACAGATTTCGAAAAGAAGTCTGTCAACTTTTTTATATGGGAAATAACATAAAGTCGTTGTGCCGCAGTGGTTTTCACTGCGGCTTTTTAATTTATGAAAGGAAAATGATGATGAACACACTTAAAAAAGTGAAACAATTAAGGCTGGTCTTCGGAAGGATTTTCAGAACGGCAGCTCCAAAATGACAAAGCGTAGATGCTATGGATATAATAGCGCTCCCGATGGTACATTAGTCGTCAACCAAGACGAGGCAAAAGGGATCATATGGATTTTGGGGCAGTACAAAGCCGGAAAGAGCTTGGCAAAATCGCCGCTGGTTTGGAGACACAGGGGATTCTCTCCCCGGCTGGCAAGCCAAAATGAGATAGGGAAGCAATCGATAAGTTGCTCTCCAACGAAAAATATACTGGCCGGGTACTCCTCCAGAAAACGATCAATACCGGCTTTCGTAAATTGGAAACGATGCTCTTAGTAAGCAAAATAAATTTAATCATCGTATTTAACTTTATGTGCCAGACATCTTTTGACGGCTGGCTTTTTAATACGTTAGAGCATCATGGTCATAGATTTCGTAATAGCCCGTCGTGCGCTGCTTTTCATGACAGTTATCATCGGAATTTCCTTCCACGATGTAAGCAATCCTGTTTTCAACCTTTTCCACAATGGCAACATGGACGGTTGAACCATCTACGGCCCTAATCGACTGTCTGACAGTATCAACACAACGCTGGTGTATATTTTTCAACAGGTTTCTACTGGTTCGCTTTTTTCTATAAATGCTCTCTGGCCTTGGACTTGGTAGTCTGAACAATTCTTGCGGCCCTTGCTTATCAAATGGGTGGGCCATTTCATGGACTATGGTTTCTGACTGCCTGAAACATGGTCAGCTGCATGCTCATCGGGGGGAACTCTCCGCAGAATAGATGCCGTATTCTGCCTTGTCCCTTGTTCGCACAAGGTATCCTTTTGTGCTCGGTTGTTGTTGATTTATCAATGGCCTTTACTGTCCTTTTAGCTACATTCCGTGTTTTAATATCAGACGTTGCCCTCCAGAGCCGTCAGCGGAGGAATGACTTTTTTACCACGATCATCATACGCCCGTTGGTATGGGTTGTATTCACAGGTTTTCAGCGCGTCTGCTCTAACAGAGCAAATGCGGTTTTCTTTTCTGCCTGTTCAGATTTGAGAACCTGCAAAGCGGATTTCACAGAGGCCCTTTTCCTCCGACCGCCGGCCACCTTGGATTTTACTGATTAAAACATCCGCGCCACGCTCCTACTGGAGAGGGCATTTTCATATGGACACCGGCTTCATGAAGTTGCTCCTTAATGTCCCAAGCTTTCCCGTGTGCTGCTGGATGGACTGGGCTGCATGATGAAAGCCGTTTTTTAGGTGGGCGAGGGCAAAAGAGATACCGTCTTGGTAAGTACTGATCGGCCTTTTTCCTTAAAGATTTTAACGGAGAGAGCGCAGTAAATTTTCTCTTATATAGTTGACTTTGTCTACTAAATGTGATAGAATTTAGTAGATAAAGTCAACTATATAAGAAAGGAGGCGTTGACTGCCATGGAAAAAACAGTCTGCAAAATCAGAGAATTCAACCGGTTCTATCTGCCTGTATTTGATTTGCTTGGCAACCGATATCTCGGATCGGAATATTCTGCGACGGAGGCCAGAGTTCTTTTTGAGCTATATGAAAACGACGGCTGTAATGCTGCGTATGTTTCCAGAAAAATGAACATTGACAAGAGCTATCTAAGCAGAGTCATTCAAAAGCATGAAAGAAGCGGTTACGTGTTCAGGTGCGTATCTGAAATCGACGCAAGAGCCTATGAGCTGCATTTGACCGGCAAGGGTAAATGCAAAGTGGAAGAGCTGATCGAAAAATCAAACGCCCAAATTGCCGAAACCATCAAACCATTGGATGCTGAAGCTTGCGGGCGGCTGTATCATGCCCTGAGCACAGTAATGGAGATTCTGGAAAACCGGACTGGAGCGGGAGGAGCGAGCCTGTGAAAATCGTGCCTTATGATACGAAATACAAATCAGAATTTATTGAAATGAACAAGCATTGGATTTCTGAAATGTTCATGCTGGAGGAAGAGGATATTGCTGTTTTAAATAATATTGATGGCGCCATTACAGACGGAGGACAGATTTTCTTTGCAGTGGATGACAACGACCAGGTTCTTGCCTGTTGTATGATAGCGCCTCTTCCTAGTGGCGAGTGGGAGATCGAAAAATTTTGCGCTAAAGGCATGTACACCGGAACCGGTGCAGGTAGCGCGTGCCTGAAGGCATGTATCGACTATGCGCGTGAAAAGCAGGCCCCGAAGATCGTTATTGTCTCCAACCGGAAGTGCGAGCATGCCCTACGGCTGTATCGAAAGTTCGGCTTTCATGAGGTTCCGGTGGATAAGGAAAAATTCCCGTTCGATCGTGCTGATATTGCGTTCGAGCAGGAATTGGCTTGAAGGCCTGGTGAGAGCCGCGTTTATGATATGAGATTTGCATACAACGAAAACCTCGAAGACCGTCCGGTCTCCGGGGTTTTTCAGTCGGACGGATGCGGTTCGGTTTGCTTGACAGGTACAGCGTTGGATGTTGTAATAAAATATAAATAAATTAAGAAACGAACCGTCGATGCGGTATGCATAGAAAGGTTTTTCCATATTTTACTGTGAGGTAAGCGTATGAAGAAAGCCGCTTTTGTTTTTTGAGCGCAGAAATTTATCCGCACGACATAATGCAGCTGATTGGCTGAATGGGGAAGCCGCATATTACGCGATATTTGAACGAAGATGTAAGGGGAGCCAGTGAGCTTTCCAGCCTGTTGAAAACGATTTCAGGGCCGCTCCTTTCGCTTCGGTTTAACCGATATGGCGTTTTTTCTTGGTCTGTGACGAGAAGGATTGGGCCCATCGGTTTTGTAAAGCTGAAAGGATAGCGCGAAGCAGGGAGTTTTGAAATCGTCTATACCATCGGCGAGGAGACGATCGGAGTCAACGACTGCGGGCGTGGAGCGATTCCGCTGCCTTGAAGACCGCCTTTCTGGAGGGGCGTGCGCAGAAGATGACTGCAAAAATCCATCCGGAAAATCAGCGCTCCATCAATGCTGTGCGATCTGCGGCTTCATCTGTGAGGATCGAGAAGAGGAGCTTTGCTTACAGTACGACCGAGGAAGTTTATCTGGATCGGTTGCTGTGCAGACAAGTCTGTCAGAGTTTTTTATAAGGAACGCGGGAAAGATACAGCAATCCCCTGCGGCGGGGGGAAAGCGGCATCCAGGCGTCCCTGTTTTTCAGTTTAAAGAAACCTGTCTTTTCCAAATCGAAAAGACAGGTTTCTTTTTGTTGAGCGGGGGAATTTACGGCAAAAACGCGGCATACTTCCTTGCTGTGACAAATGCCTGAAGGATGCAGGAACGCAGAAGGACTCTGTCAGTTCTTCAGCAGGCGAATATAGTGATTGGCCTCGCGAAGAACGTGGTCGGCCAGAAGGGGAAGAATGACTGACCGGATCTGGCAGCATTCAATTCCCTCAACGCCGGCGGTTTTGAACTCCTGGAAGCGCAGCGTCTCTTTCAGGGATTCCTGGCGGATCATTGCGGTGTCGGTTACTTCCCGGGCTCTTGCCAGCAGAGTAGCGTATTCCTGGGCAAAGGTATCGGAGGTTTTGATCAGCTCCTCTTCGGAGGGATCCAGCAATCCGCGGAGAAACAGGGCGTGTTCCATCATGATCTGATTCCAGAAGATTTCAGTTTCCCGCATGGATTGGCCGTCCAGGTCAATGCCCCGTTCCGCGTTGCGAACGAAGGTATGATAGAGCTTGGCTTCACGAAGGATATGCTCGATCAACAGGGGATAGTTCATGGTAAACATACGGCAGTGAAGCACCCTGTTCAGGATTTTTTCCTTGAAGCCGATCAGATCCCGCACAAGGACGAGCGCTGTCTGATTTAGATGCTGAACCTGACGGCACAGCTCCGGGGTAATGCCGACGAAATTACCGCAGCGCAGCTGTGCTTCCAGGCTGGTCAGCTCTTCATCAATGGGGATGCCGGTAAGGCATTCTGTCTGCTTTTCTGCGGTCTGGGTGAACTCTGTCACCAGCTCGCAGGAGGTCAGCACAGGTTTTCGAACGATCCCGTCGCTCAAAAGAACAGCCTGGCGCAGCAGCTTTTCAAATTCCACGCGGAAAACAGCCGCTTCCCTGGCGCATTCCTTCTCCGCGGGCGTAAAGGTTGCCTCCAAAAACAGGGAGTGTTCTTTCATAATGCGCGCAAAAAACAGGTGTAGCTCCAGCGACAAAATGACGTAGTCCTTTTTATTCATCAAAATCATTTCCTCCTTAATAAAGTTCTATTGCGTTCTATGAATCAGCGTATGCAGCCGCGCACGGATCTGTGAGAGACACCAGCGTCCACCCAGCGGCATAATATGAACTACACGGCGGCTGCATGATGTCAGACGCTGTGTAACGAATCACAAGGAGATTGATCTGATGTTGGAATTGACGGATTATCCGAACACCGGGCAAGTTCGGGTTTATAATATAGAGGCGATTTCTCTGCCCATTGTGTATAACAGATTCGGAGATTATGATCCGGACGGAATGATGTATGTGCTCAAGCAGGACTCGGAGCGCATTGAGAAAAAAGCGAGGGAACTGTTTGCTTTGCCGACCCCACAGCCTTATGAGGAGGTGCGTCCTCTGGTCATCCGGGCCAATGTGGGCGATACGGTGAAAATTAATTTTGAAAACAAGCTGAACCGCCGGGCCTCCATTCACGTGCAGGGGCTTTCCTATAATGTGCTGGATTCAGACGGCGCAAGCGTGGGCTTCAACCCGGACAGCACCACCGATTGCTGCATTCGTTATCTCTGGCAGGCGGACAAAGAGGGCGTCTATCTGTTTTCTGATATGGCCGATACCAGGAGCGGGGAGCAGGGTACGAACGTGCATGGCCTGTTCGGCGCGATCATTGTGGAAGCGGCGGGTTCGTCCTGGTCGGACCCCGTGACGGGCGGTCCGCTGGACAGCGGCCTGTTTGCAGATATCTATCACCCGTCGAGGCCGGCGTTTCGTGAGTATGCTGTATTTTTCCATGACGAGCTGGAAATCAACACAAAGGACGGGCAGCCGCCGGTAGATCCTCACACGGGGCTCCCCAGCGGCACTACAGCCATCAGCTACCGTTCTGAGCCGATGCGGAACCGCCTTCCGCTGGACCACCATGCCGACCCTGCGGACATGGCGGAGGACATTTCCATGAGCTCCTGGGCCTATGGAGATCCCGCGCCGCCCATTCTCAGGGCGTATGTGGGGGATCCTTCTAAAATTCGGCTGATACACGGCGGCGTGAAGGAAACCCACGTGTTTCACCTGCACAATCACCAGTGGCGCCTGGAGCCGGAGGACCCCAAGTCCACCGTGATCGACTCGATTTCCATCAGCCCTCAGGAATGCTATACGCTGGACATTCTCTATGGAGCGGGCAGCCTGAACGGAATGATTGGAGACGCGATTTTTCACTGCCATCTCTATCCGCATTTCCACGAGGGGATGTGGACGCTGTGGCGGGTATTTGACCGCTTTGAGGACGGCAGCGGAAGCTATCCGGACGGGACGACGATCGAAGCGCTGCAGCCCCTGCGCGACCGTCCCCTTCCACCGCAGAAGGACAGCCTGCATCCCGGATACCCCAATTTTATCAATGGAACGTTTGGAGAAGAGCCGCTTCAGCCGCCGCTGGGAATCCTTACGGAAAACGGGGAAAACAAAATCGAACCCACGCCGCTGGAAGAAGCCAATTTTGTGGATGGCTTCCTGCCAGGCGCTCTGTATACGGAAACCTGTCCGTGCGGCACGGCGGAAGATGTGAAGGTCTTTGAAATCGCGGCGGTGCAGGCCAAACTCGTTTACAATGACTTTGGCTGGCATGACCCTCAGGGCCGCTTTTTTGTCCTCAAGGAGGACATCGAACGAGAAGGAACCCTGGAGGAGTACCTGGCAAAAGTCGAAGCGGGGAAAATCCGACCGGAGCCGCTGGTCATTCGGGTCAATGCAGGCGACTGCGTTGAAATCCGCCTGACCAACCTGCTACCGGAGTTCATTGAGGCCAGTCCGTTCCAGCTGAAAACGCTGACCGATATCGTCGGATACCACATTCATCTGGTAAAATTTGATACGATCGTATCCGATGGCGCGGCCAACGGCTGGAACAACATTGCAGGCGCCAGACAATATGAAACCCTGATCGAGCGCTTTTTTGCAAACGAGGAGCTGAATACCGTTTTCTTTCATGACCACCTGTATGCCAATGTGCATCAGCAGCACGGCATGTTCGGCGCTCTGATTGTAGAACCGACCGGCTCTGTTTTCCTGGACCCCAAAACCGGAGAAGAGCTCAAAAGCGGGACAAAGGCGGTCATCCGCACAGCGGACGGCAATGCCTACCGGGAGTTCGCGCTGTTTCTCCATGACTTTGCCCTGCTGTTCGACCGGGAGGGAAAACCTCTCAATCCGCCGGAACATCCCGGCTCCGACGACGATCCCGGCGTCATGGGCATCAATTACCGCTGTGAGCCGATGCCGGAGCGGCTGAAAAAGAAGAACGACCCTTCCCATATTTTCAGCTCTTTTGTCTACGGCGATCCGGCTACCCCTGTTTTGGAGACCTATCCCGGCGAACCGATCCGCATCCGTCTGCTGGACGGCGCGCACGAGGAACAGCACGTCCTCAACATCACAGGGCTGCCCTGGAGGAAAGAGATTGCAGACCCGGTTTCTCCGTTGGTGCAGTCTCAGACGATTGGCATATCCGAGGCCTTCAATCTTCGCATCGACGAGCCGTATGCAGCGGGAGATTATCTCTACTATTCCGGCGGCATTGACGATCTGTGGCTGGGCCTGTGGGGGATCCTTCGAGCCTATGCTGTACCGCAGAAAGAGCTGCTGCCTCTTTGCGGCATCCGTCCTATCGCTCCGCCCAAGACGCCGCCGCCGGACGCAGTAGTGCGCAGATTTGAGATTGCTGCCATCCAAAAAGAACTGGTATACAATCGCTTTGGAGATCACGATCCGGAGGGACTGCTCTTTGTTCCCCTGGAACAGGCACACGACGTGATGTGTGGCCGGCAGAAACCGATTCCGCTGATCCTTCGGGCCAATGCGGGCGACTGGATTGAGGTTACGCTGTACAATCTGTTTGACCCTGATCTTCCGATCCAGCAAAATGAGTATCCCTCTGTACCGCTGGAGCTTTGCCATGTCCCCAGCAATCGGGTATCTCTCAGCCCGCAGTTCCTCAAATATGATCCGGTCGCTTCGTCCGGCGTCAACGTGGGGTATAACGCGGTAGAGCAGACAGCCGCGCCAGGAGAATGCGTTCGTTACCTGTGGCATGCGGATCGGGAATACGGCGCATGCCTGCTCAATTCTTTCGGCGATCTGCGCAATCACCGTCATCACGGGCTGTTTGGCGCCATTCTTATTGAACCGCCGGAGGCGAAGTATTACAGCGGCATTCATCCCATGGCCGAGCATTACAGGGAAGAGGCCGTCATCGCCGCGCCGGGGGTGGAGACCTTCCGGGAGCTTGTCCTGTTTGCCCACAACGGCATCCGGCTGCTGGATCGGGAGGGCGCCCTCATCAAGACGACGGAGCAGGGGGGAGAGGAAGAAGGTCATGGAGCACCCGACCATGAGGACACCGGAGAAAAGGGCTACAACTATCGCTCAGAGCGGTTTTTTAACAGGCTCAGACGCAATCCTCTGATCGAAAAGGTGTTTGATTCCAGGGTGCATGGCGATCCGGCCACACCGCTTTTCTGTGCTTTTACCGGAGAACGGGTCGTGATCCGGCTGATTATGCCGGCGGATAAGCCGAGAAATATCAGCTTTGCGCTGCATGGGCACCGCTGGAGGGCGCAGCCGGACGATCCCTTCACCAGGAGCATTCCCGTTCAGGGAGCGGTCAGCGTTGGCAATACCTTTAATATCGAGCCAGAACGCACAAACTGCCCCGGCGATTATCTGTATCGCTCCGGATCTCTGCGTTGGGACGTGGAGTCGGGCATGTGGGGAATTTTCCGGGTCATGAGCCGCGGCCTCCGGTATCGCTGCGAAAACGCCTGCCGGAATATGCGGCAATGGTGGGAAAAGAAACGGTGTGAAAAATAGACGGCGTTCTGCGCCGCCTCTTCACAATTACCGGTGATGCCTGAAAGCCGCCATTGGATGCGCTCAGAATCCGGGTGAAAAGAAAGCAGCGTTGAAGAAAGACAGAACCGCCTGTTCTCCTGAAAGGAGAAGACGATTCTGTCTTTTGCTGTGCGGCTGGAAAGTCCTGCCTAAAACCCGATTTTTTGCACAGGAGCCCTTAGCAATGATCCGTCGCCGTCATCCAGCGAAGAAAGCGGTGCACGCCCTCTTCGAAGGGGATCTTTGGCTCGTAACCGAGAATAGTGCGGGCCCTGGTCAGGTCGGCAAGGGTATGTTCCGCGTCGAGCGGCTGGCGGGGCAGCCGGAGTTTTCGGGATGCCCCGTTTAGCTCCTTTTCCAGCAAAGAAAGCATCTGCTCTGTGGAAACGGCACGCCCGGCGGCAATATTGAAGGCTTCGCAGGTCTTATGTGCCTGCGCCCATTTCATGCAGAGCAGGAGCCCCTGTACCGTGTCCTCAACGTCAGTGTAATCCCGCGTACAGTTGCCGTAAAGCTCCACGGGAGCACAGCGCATCAGGGCTGTGGCAAAACGGCGCAGGGCGAGATCGGGCCGCTGGCGGGGGCCATAGACCGAAAAAAGCCGCGCGCAGGCAATTCCCGCCTCCCAGGCGTGGCTGTGGGCAGAGCAGAGCAGTTCAGCTGAGAGCTTTGTCCGGCCATAGGGAGAGAGGGGATCCCCGGGCGTCTGCTCGCAAAAGGGAATGGGATTGTCTCCGTAAATGGAGGAAGAGGAGGCGTATACGGCGCTTTTGACGCCGCATTGCCCCATGGCGCTCAGCAGGAAAATCGTTCCGCGGACGTTGACGTCCATATATCGCGACGGCGAAAGCGCCGAGGCCCGCACGCCGGCCAGCGCTGCCAGGTGAAAAACCCCGTCCGCACCGGAAAGCAGCTGGGGATACAGCGCGGCATCCCGGATGTCTCCCTGCACGATATTCAGCTGACCGGGCTGTGACAGCGCGTGCAGATCAGAAAGGTTCTTTAACTTTTCGGACGGATCATAGGCAGGATCCAGGTTGTCGAGCACGGCGACCTGGTCTCCCCGCAGCAAAAGCGCCCGGCAAAGATGCCAGCCAATGAAGCCGGCGCCGCCGGTTACCAGGAATTTCATTGAGTGCAAGCCTCCCTCCGCGTCAGTGCTTCAGCCTATGCGCCGCACGGGCTGTCCCATGCGGAGAATCTTTAATCAAACTGTAAGAAAGATGACAGGGAAAGCATCGGCTGGATCTGTTACAATAAAGGCATCAGCAGGGAGGAAAGAAAACAATGACGTGCAAAGAAGAATGGGACTATCAGCGGCGGAGAAAATGGGTCAGCGCCTGTTCCATCGTGATCCTGATCGCTTTGCTGGCGGTTTTGACCGTCGTGGTGGGAAAGCCTCTGGTCGGGATGGTCTCTGAGCCGCAGCAATTTCGCCAGTGGGTGGAGGAACGGGGATTCGGCGGAAAAGCCGCTTTTGTCGGAATGGTGGCCCTTCAGGTGGTGATCGCCATGATCCCCGGCGAACCGCTTGAGATGGCGGCGGGATACGCCTTTGGCGCATGGGAAGGCTTACTGCTGTGCCTCATCGGCGCGGCGATCGGCTCGATGCTGGTGTTTCTCTTTGTGAGGCTGTGCGGCGTGCGGCTGGCGGAGGCCTTTGTCAGCCGGGAAAAGATCGACTCGATCAAATGGCTGCATAACAGCAAAAAGAGGGAACTTCTAATTTTTATTTTGTTTCTGCTGCCGGGAACGCCCAAGGACGTCATGACCTATTTCGTCGGTCTGACCGATATGAAATGGTACGTCTTTTTGGGACTGAGCTCCGTTGCGCGCATTCCCTCCGTCGTTACCTCTACCTTCAGCGGAGATGCGCTGGGCATGAAAAATTATGTGCTGGCGATCATCGCCTTCGGGGTGACGGCGCTGATCAGCCTTGGCGGTCTGCTGCTGTATCGGATGATCAACAGCCGGGTGCAGAAAGGACAGGTGGAGGAAGGGACAGGCGCTGTACAGCCCAGGGATAGCAAAGAGAAGAAAGGAAGCGGACTGGACGGAACGGAGAAAGAATAACGGCAGCTTCACAGGTAAAACAAGAGCCGAGGAAATGCAGATACTTCCTTGGCTCCTGTTTTTGGTTATGGGATGTCAACGCTGCACGGTCACTTTCTTCATCCGGCAGGGGGTGAAGGGAGTATCCGCGTTGCCCTGATGGACCTGAACGGGATTGCCGTCATCGTCGCGGATGTCGTAGATATTCTTGCCGGAGGCGAGCTCGCTGCGGGGCGTGCGGGAATGGACGATGCGGTCGACCGCAGCCATGCTTTCTTCGTCGATGACCTTGCCGAAGGCGGCGTAGGCGCCGTCAAGATGCGGAGAGGTTTCCGTCATGATGAAAAACTGGCTTCCGGCGGAGTCCGGCAGGCTGGAGCGGGCCATGGAAAGAACGCCGCGGGTGTGCTTGAGATGGTTGGGAACGCCGTTTTGGGCAAATTCGCCTTTGATGTGATGACCGGGGCCGCCGGTGCCGTTGCCGAGAGGGCAGCCGCCCTGGATCATGAAGCCGTCGATGACTCGATGGAAAATCAGGCCGTCATAAAAGCCCTTTTCCACCAGATCAATAAAGTTTTCCACGGTGATGGGGGCAATCTCAGGGTACAATTCGGCTTTGATCAGGTCGCCGTTTTCCATTTCGATGGTAACGATGGGGTGATTCATGTGAATTCTCCTTTGCAGTGATGCTGTGGTTCCATTATAGAGGATGAAAAAGCACAGGGCAATGGAGGAAACGGGCGAAAGAAGAAAATCTCTGCAAAGGGCGGAGAACGGGGGAATCTGATTTTGAAGCGCGCCTGTGGCGCCGGAAAAGAGAGCCTTCCGGCGCGGCGAATGGAAAACAAAGTGACGGGGCGAAAGAAAACAGGTATAATGAGGATATCTGTTAAAGGCCTGTAGGGACGCACAGAGAACGTCCGGGCAAAGAAAAAGTGGGGGCGAAACCAAACCATGGAACGACGGCGTTTTCAGCGGATTTATGTGGAGATCCTCAACCAGTGCAATTTAAGGTGCGCTTTCTGCCCTCCGGCAGGACGCAGGCCGCGGGTCATGACGCCGGAGGAGTTTGACCGGGTGCTCGGCGAAGCGCAGCCCTATGCCAATTATGTCTACCTGCATGTTCGGGGAGAGCCGCTGATGCATCCACAGCTGGAGGAAATTTTGGCGCTGTGCGAAAAATGGGCATTCCAGGCGAATATCACCACCAACGGGACGCTGCTTCCTCAACGACAGGAGCTTCTTTTGCAGGCAGGGGCGCTGCGCCAGGTGAACGTGTCGCTCCATAGCTTCGGCGGCAGGGAACAGGCGGAGCGGGCCTATCTGGACGGGGTGATGAAGTTTGCGCAGGCAGCGGCTGCGGAGGGTAAGGCTGTGGCGCTGCGGCTTTGGAACATGGCCGGAAACGACGGCCTTGACCGGGAGCGGGACAAAAACCGCGTCCTGCTCGATGCCATTGACGCAGCTTTTCACACCGGTCCAGTGGAGGACATCCTCCACGGAAGCCGGGGCATCAAAATCGGCGAAAAGCTCTACCTCAACCACGGCGTACAGTTTCAGTGGCCCTCCATGGATCTGCCGGAGGTGGGAGAGCGTGGCTTTTGCATGGGCGGGCGGCGGCAGCTGGCCGTTCTGGCGGATGGCACGGTCGTTCCCTGCTGCCTTGACGCCGGAGGAAATATCTGCCTTGGAAATCTTTTTGGGCAGCCCCTCAGAGAGATCCTCGTTTCCGGGCGGCTCAAGGTCATGACGGAGGGATTTGACCGCCGGCAGGTCAAGGAGCCCCTTTGCCGCCGGTGCAGCTACCGGATGCGCTTTGGGTGCCGGATGCGGAGAGAATGAGAAAAACGGGTTCTGTACAGCAAGAAAGGGAGCACATCAGAGAAAGAGAGTCGAGAGGCTCTCTTTTTCTACATGGTAAAGATGTGAATTTCCGATAGGATGTGAATCTTTGTAAGCGCCTTTGTGTGTGTTGGAAGGTATACTGAGGCCAGATCTATCAAAGCGGTGGAAAAAGGAGGAGAACGATGCCTGAAAAGCAATGGATCGCTTTGATGCTGTGCCTGGCTCTGATAGGCACAGGCGCTGTGCGAATGCGCGCAAAATACGCAGACGGAAGGGCCGGCACAGACCGCGCAGACGATTGCAGAAACGCCCGTGCGGGAAGAAAAAGGGTATGTACAATGGGAGGAGAATAATACGTGCATTCCAAAATTTTAACTTGCCAACCATCGGAAGCGGTGGTATACTATGACTAATTCCTGATGTGGAGAGTTTATGACTGATGAAGAGCTTCCGGTTCGCCTTTATCTACAGCTATGGCTATTATTACGGCCATGGCTATTTGGCATGTGAAGCGAATGGGCAGCAGAGATCGTAAACCTTCCGGGAAGAAAGCTTTCCAAAGTAGGAAACGGCCGTGCGAGCAAAACGCTTCGCGCGGCTTTTTTGTTGAAGGGAAAAAGCAGGCTCGAAGACGTAGCAACGGACATAAGAAATTTATCCATTTCAATTTTTGCCTGAGCAGGCGGGAGGAACAAACAATGATTGTCATCATGAAGCAGGGTGCTTCGGAAGAAGCCATCAACGCCATCCTCGACGAGATCAAGGAGCACGGGCTCAAAGCGGACATCTCAAAGGGCGAAAAGTCCACGATCATCGGCATGGTGGGAGATACCTCCATCATTGACCGGGAGAAGATCCAGAATATGCCCGACGTGGAGCGCATTCTCGCCGTACAGGAGCCCTACAAGCTGACCAATCGGAAATTCCATCCGAAGGATACCATCGTTGACGTCAAGGGCGTTCAGGTGGGCGGAAAAAAGCTGGCCGTGATCGCCGGCCCCTGCTCGGTGGAGTCCCAGGGCCAGATCAACGAGGTGGCCATGCGGGTTAAGGAAGCCGGCGCGTCCCTGCTGCGCGGCGGCGCCTACAAGCCCCGCTCTTCCCCGTACGCCTTTCAGGGCCTTGAGAAGCTGGGCGTTGAGCTGCTGCGCAACGCTTCCATGGATTCCGGCCTGCCCATCGTAACGGAGATCACCAGCGCCAAGCATCTTGAGATGTTCGAGATGTGCGTCGACGTCATTCAGATTGGCGCCCGCAACATGCAGAATTTTGAGCTTCTGAAGGAGGTGGGCGCCATCAACAAGCCCATCCTCCTCAAGCGCGGTCTGAGCAATACCATTGAAGAGTGGCTCATGAGCGCGGAATATATCCTCTCCCGCGGCAATCACAACGTCATTCTCTGCGAGCGCGGCATCCGTACCTTCGAGCATTACACCCGCAATACGCTCGATCTCTCCGCTGTTGTGGCGGTCAAGCAGCTGAGTCATCTGCCTGTGGTGGTGGATCCCTCCCATGCCTCTGGCAAGAGCTGGATGGTGGAGAAGCTGGCCCTTGCCGCCGTGGCGGCCGGCGCGGACGGCCTGATGGTCGAGGTGCACAACAATCCCAAATGCGCCCTGTGTGACGGCGCGCAGTCCCTTACCCCCGACGCGTTTGCTTCCATGATGGATAAGGTGCGAGCCGTCGCCCCCATCGTGGGCCGGGAGGCCTGAGTCATGGAGGGCGGCTTTACGGTAACGGTAGTAGGGCTCGGTCTGATCGGTGGATCCATGGCGCTGGCGGGAAAGGGCTTCCGCTCCTGCCGGATGCAGGGGATCAACCGCTCGAAAGCGGTGCTCGAACAGGCGATAGAGCGGGGCGCTATCGACGCAGGCGCGTCAAGCACGCAGGAGCCGGAGCAGACCCGCAGGCTCCTTGCTCAGAGCGATCTGACCATCCTCTGCCTGTATCCTGAGCGCTCGCTGGAATTTTTGAAGCAATATGGCAGCGCCATCCGGCCAGGCAGCGTCGTTACCGACGCATGCGGCATCAAGGGTGCGCTGGTCCATGGCGCAAGAGAATTGCTTCCCCAGGCGGATTTCGTCGGCGGACACCCCATGGCGGGCCGCGAAGTGAGCGGTTTTGACGCCGCGCAGGACGATCTTTTCTTTGGCTGCAATTACGTTCTGACTCCCATGGAGTGGAACAAGGCTGAGTCGGTCAGCCTGCTCAGAGAGTGGGCGCGGTATCTCGGCGCGCGGCGCATCACCGTCACTACGCCGGAAAATCACGATTTGATGATCGCTTATACCAGCCAGATGGCCCACGTGCTGGCTGCTTCGGTGGCCAATATGAGCATGCTTTTTGACAGCAAGGGCTTTGAGGGCGGCAGCTTTCGGGATATCACCAGGGTCGCCACACTGAACGACCAGATGTGGAGCGAACTGTTTGCGCTCAATGAAGAGGCCCTGTGCACGGTGCTGGATGAGCTGATCGCAAATCTTTCAGAGCTGCGCGGCCTGATCGGGCAAAAGGACCGGGCGGGCATCGCCCAAAAGCTCCGGCAGTCCACTGAGCGCAAAAAGGAGTGGAGCGAATGGAAAAACTGAGAGTTGAAGCGAAAAACGGAAGCTACGATCTGTTCTTTGGCGGCGGCCTGCTGGATCGTGCGGGGGAATTTCTCTCTCCGTGGTCCGGAAGGAAGGCTGCTGTCGTGACGGACGAAAACGTCGGCGCTTTGTACGGAGAACGACTCCAAAAGGCTCTGGAAAAGGGAGAGATCGACGCGCAGATCATCACCCTGCCCGCGGGGGAAAAGACAAAATCCATCGGGACTCTGACGGCGCTTTACAGCCGCTTTGCAGCTCTGGGCATCACCCGCTCGGACTGTGTCGTCGCCCTTGGCGGCGGCGTGATCGGCGATGCGGCGGGCTATGCGGCGGCTTCTTATCTTCGGGGCGTGTCCTTTGTACAGGTTCCGACAAGCCTGCTCGCGCAGGTGGACAGTTCGGTCGGCGGCAAGGTGGCAGTGGACATTCTCGAGGGGAAAAATCTTGTGGGTGCCTTTTATCAGCCGTCGCTGGTGCTGGCCGATACGGACGTGCTGGAGACTCTGCCGAAGCGGGAGCTGCTGTGCGGCCTTGCGGAAGTGATCAAATACGGTGCGATCCGTGACGAGGCACTCCTTTGCCGGATCGAGAATGATCCGGAACATATCGATTATGGGCAGTTGACCAGCCGCTGCTGCGCCATTAAGGCGGATTATGTCGAGAAGGACCCCTTTGACAAGGGCGTGCGCATGGAGTTGAATTTTGGCCATACGCTGGGCCACGCGGTGGAAAAATGCGCCGGATACGGCACGGTGCTCCACGGCGAAGGCGTCGCCATCGGCATGGCGGCGGCGGCCAAATGGGGCGAGACGCTGGGCGTGACCGCAGCAGGCACGGCAAAGCGGCTCAAAGAGCTTCTGGTGCATGTGGGCCTTCCGGTCGCCATTCCGGAAGAATTGAATGAAAAGGCGCTTCTTGGCGCCATGGGCAATGATAAAAAAAGCAGCGGATCAGTGGTCAGGACCGTGCTTCTTCGCCGGGCGGGCGAAGCGGTGCTGCATCCGGCAAGCCGGGAGGAACTGACCGGACTGGTGAGGAGCGGACGATGACCTCCATTATGAAGATTCAGCCGGGGAAGCTCTCCGGCTCCATTGAGATTCAGTCCTCCAAAAGCGTCGGACACCGCATGGCCATCTGTGCGGCCCTTTCCGGCGCGGGCGCGCAGGTCTACAATCTTGGCCGCAGCGAGGATATTCTTGCCACGGTCGGCAGCCTTCAGGCGCTGGGATATCCCTGCGAGCTGGCGAGCTATCCGGAAGGCTGCGTCCTGACTGCCGCCGGAACGAGAAAAAGCCCGGAAGCTCCCCGCCGTGCGGCCTGCGGAGAATCCGGAAGCACCCTGCGCTTTTTGCTGCCGCTGGCGCTGACCGACGGGGTGGAAACCTTTTTTTCCGGCCGCGGCAGGCTGATGGAGCGCCCCATGAGCGTTTATGAAACGCTTTGCAGGGAACAGGACATCGAGTATGGTTTTGTTCCGGGCGCTTCGGGGCAGGAGCTTCGGGTCAAAGGCCGGCTCAGAAGCGGGCGCTTTGCACTGCCGGGCAATATATCGAGTCAGTTTATCACAGGGCTTTTGCTGGCCCTGCCGTTGCTGGAAGGGGATTCGGTCATCGAACTGACGACGGAGCTGGAATCCCGTGGGTATGTGGAGCTGACCCGGGAGGCGATGGCGGCCTTTGGCGTGCAGGCCTTCTGGAAAGGCGAAGCGCTTCATGTGCCGGGCGGACAGCAATACCGCACGGCGCAGGTGATCGTCGAAGGCGACTGGTCCCACAGTGCCTTTTTCCTCGCGGCAGGGGCGCTGGGCGGCAGCATCCGCTGCACAGGGCTCCGGTCGGTCAGCGCTCAGGGCGACCGGGCGATTCTGCCGGTGCTTTCCCAAATGGGGGCGAAGGCCGCCATGGAGGACAGCGTTGCCGCGGCAGAAGGCGGCGAGCTCTATGGAACGGTGATCGATGGTTCCCAGATCCCCGATCTGGTTCCGGTTCTGGCGGCAGCGGCCTGTGGCGCAAAGGGAGAGACCCGGATCGTCAACGCGGCGCGGCTGCGCATCAAGGAAAGCGACCGCCTTGCGGCAATGGCGCAGGAGCTTCGCAATCTTGGCGGAGACGTGGAAGAGACTGTCGACGGCATGGTGATCCACGGAACGGGCAGGCTCAGGGGCGGACGCTGTGACAGCCACAACGATCATCGCATCGCCATGTCGCTGGCCGTTGCGTCGGCTATCTGCGAAGAGCCCGTGCTGCTTTCCGGCTGGCAGTCGGTCAAAAAAAGCGCACCGGCGTTTTTTGAGGAATTCCGCTCTCTTGGCGGCAAAGCGCAGGAGGTGGAACTATGAGCGGCACCTGGGGAAGAAATCTGCGCCTGACGATTTTCGGTGAATCTCACGGCGGCGGCATTGGCATGGTGGTCGACGGCATCCCGGCGGGCATGCCGGTCGATGAAGCGGCCATCGCCCGGGATATGGCCCGCCGGGCCCCCGGCAACGATCCGACGGCTACGGCGCGCAAAGAGGCGGATGCCGTGCGCATCCTCAGCGGGGTCTACCGGGGCTTCACTACCGGAGCGCCCCTTTGCGGCGTGATCGAAAATACCAATACCCGGTCCCAGGACTATGAAAATATCGCCAGGGTCGCCCGGCCCGGCCATGCGGATTACACGGGCTTCGTCCGTTTCGGCGGCTTCAACGATCCCCGGGGCGGCGGGCATTTTTCCGGGCGGCTGACGGCGCCGCTGGTTTTTGCAGGCGCCTTGGCGCGACAGTGGCTCGGCCAAAAGGGCGTCGAGGTGGGCGCTCATATCGCATCCATCGGCAGCGTCGCGGACGGGCGCTTTGATCCCTGCGCCGTAACGGGCGGGCAGCTTCGCGCTTTGCAGAAGATGCGCTTTCCCCTTTTGGATTGTGAACAGGAAGCACCCATGCGCGCGGAGGTGGATGCGGCCCGGAGAAATCTCGATTCCGTCGGCGCGTCGGTAGAATGCGCGGCGGCAGGCCTTCCTGCCGGGTGGGGCGATCCCTTTTTTGAGTCGGTGGAAAGCACGATCGCATCGCTGCTGTTTTCTGTGCCGGCGGTCAAGGGCGTGGAGTTCGGAACGGGATTTGACCTTTGCTCCATGCGCGGCTCTGAAGCAAACGATCCCATGCGGGCGGAAAACGGAAGGGTGACCTCCCTCTCCAATCACAACGGCGGGATCCTTGGAGGGATCACCAACGGCATGCCGCTGATCGTGCGGGCGGCGATCAAGCCCACCGCTTCCATCGCGCAGCGTCAGCAGTCGGTAGAACTTCTCACAGGGGAGAACGCTGACCTTGAGGTGCGGGGGCGCCATGATCCCTGCATTGCGCTGCGCGCCGTGCCGGTCATCGAGGCGGCGGTGCTGCTTGGACTGATGGAACGGGCGCTGGAGGTGGAACCATGAGCGAACTGAAAGAACTCAGAGAGCAGATTGACGCCATCGACCGGCAGATGCTGGCGCTGTTTGAAGAACGGATGCAGGTAGCCCGGCAGGTGGCCTGCTATAAAAGTGCCCATGGCATGGAGATCTTCGTGCCGGAACGGGAAAAGGCCGTTTTGCAGGACCGGGTCAGCCAACTGAAGGATCCGGCTTTTTCGCAGGCGGCGGAAGAGTTTTTCCGCCATCTGATGGAGCTCTCCCGCGGCGAGCAGCAGAAGCTCCTTGCGGAAAGGGGGGGTGACCGATGAAAAATCTTTATATTACTGGCATGATGGGCTGCGGAAAGACCAGCTTGGGCAAGGCCATCGCCCGCGTAACAGAGCTGCCCTTTCTGGATCTGGACGACGAGATCGTCTGCAGGACGGGAAAATCCATTCCGGAGATTTTTGCGCAGGAAGGGGAAGAAGCCTTCCGGCAGCAGGAAACAGAGGCCCTGCGGGCGGTATCGGAGGGAGAGCTTCAGATCGTTGCCTGCGGCGGCGGCACGGTTTTGCGGAAGGAAAACGTGGACATCATGCGGGCGACCGGGGCGATCCTCTTTAACGACCGGCCGCTCGAGTACATTCTTTCGGACATCACTTACGACGGTCGTCCGGTCATTGCCGGCGGGGAAGAAAAGCTCCGGAAGGTCTACGCCGAACGCTACGAGATCTATCGGACGAACTGCGACCTTCAATTGGACAACCGCTATGAGAGCGCGCAGGACGCGGCGGAGATCGTGATCCGCCAGCTCTATCCGGAAAAATACTGAGCGGAAAACAAGAAAAAGCGCCTACCGAAAGCAGAACGCTCTGGTACGGCGCTTTTTTGATAAAAGGAACACATTTCGGGGAGAGCAGAATCAACGGCGACGGGCCAGCTCAATGGCCTCCTTGCCGGTCGTCCGTTCGATGGAAAGCTTCAACATACAGGTATGGAAAAGCGCCCCTTCGATCTCCCCGTGAAGGTGATCCTCCGGTTCCTTCGGAGCGTACTTTCTCCCAAGGGCCGAAAGGGCAGCGCGGACCGCGTCGGGAGATTCCGACGAACGTGTTCTGCCAAAGACAATAACGCTCTGAAAATACGTGGTGTATTCTTCCGGAACAATCTGGTCCTTCGCTATGACGCAGAAGGAGGCGCAGCAGCTTTGCCCAAGGAGCTCCAGCCTGCGGCCTTCCGTTGCGCAGTGGAAGAACAGGGCAGCATCCCGGTAAACATAGGTGAGGGGAACGGCGTAGGGTTCGCCCTCCGCGCCGCACAGGGCGAGGACACCTGAGGTGCCCGCCTCGAGCAGGAAGACGCATTCTGCTTCACTCAGCGCTTGGCAGAAGCGCCGCATGGGATGGGTGGATTGGATCGGCTGCATGAAAAACTGTTATGATCGTTATTCCTTGAGATAGCCTGCGTCGATGAGGGACTGCTGTACGGCCGCCCGGTCTTCGGCGGTGGGTTCTATGCCGAAATACAGATGGAAGGCGGAAAGCCCCTGCCAGATCAGCATGCCGATGCCGCCGACGGTCTGCTTGCCCCTTTGCTGCGCCTCCGCTATCAGGCGGGTCACGGCGGGCTTGTAGATCACGTCGCAGACCGCACTGCCCGAAAAGGCGTCGAGAAAGGTGAAATCCTCGTAATTCCCGGCGCAGCCTTCCATGCCCAGAGAAGTGCTGTTGATGAGGAGTGTGGCCTTTTCTGCGGCGCGGATCATGGCTTCTTGGTCCATGGGCCCAAAGGCGCAGCGGCGGCCGGTCCGCGCTTCGACAAGACCGGCCAGCTCTTCGGCCCGGGATTCGGTGCGGTTAAGGATGGTCAGGGAACGGGCGTCTTCCGCCATGGCGGTCAGCGCAATGGTGGAGGAGGCTCCGCCCGCACCCAAAAGCAGCACGTCCTGCCCCGAAAGGGTCAGTCCCTGCTCCCTGAGATTGAGGGAGAAGCCGTCGCCGTCGGTAGAGTGGCCGACCCACTTTTTGTTCAGGCGGACAACGGTATTGACCGAACGATGGAGTTTGGCGGAAGGTCCCAGTTCATCCACCAGGGAAAGAAGGTCCTGCTTGTGGGGCATGGTGGCGTTGAAGCCGCCGTACCCCTGCTCTTCGGCCAGACGCAAAAAAGCGGGCAGCTCGCCCCGGCGGACGTGGACTTTCCCATAGACGGCGTCAATGCCGTGGCGGGCAAACAGAGGCGTATAGATGGCGGGGGAGAGAGAATGGGCGATGGGGTCGCCGATGACACAGTATTGGGCGGACATGAAAAACTTCCTTTCCAGAGATCACGCGATGCGATATAATGAAACAATCACAGCGGCAAAGGTATTTTCCGCTGAAAGCGGGAATTTTGACAGCTAAAGTAAGTATATCAGAATGGGCGCCGCAATGGGAGGGACTGCAAATGAAAAAAATCATGGTGATCAATGGGCCGAACATGAATATGCTGGGCATTCGGGAGCCGGATATTTATGGCCGGGTGGATCTGGCGCACGTGGAGGCGTCGATCGCCGAGGAGGCGGAAGCCTTGGGCGTGGAGGTGGAGTTTTTTCAGTCCAACAGCGAGGGCGCGCTGATTGACTGTATCCATCGCTGCTATGGTACGGTGGACGGCATCGTCATCAACCCTGCGGCCTATACGCATTACAGCATTGCCCTGCACGACGCGCTCGAGGCGGTGGCGCTGCCGGCTGTGGAGGTGCATCTTTCCAACATCCACCGCCGCGAGGAATTCCGCCATCGTTCTGTGACCGCGCCGGCCTGCGTGGGACAAATCTGCGGTCTTGGGGCGGAGGGCTATCTGCTGGCCCTGCGGTATCTTGCGAAAACACTTGCATGAGGAAACGGCCGGAGGAAAAAAGCTGCGGGACGCAGCGCCGTATGGATCTGAAAAGAAACGGCTCAGGGAGAAGGATGAAAAATGTGTGATAAAGCGAAAAATGAAGCCACGATCAACGTCAGGGAGCGGCTTGCGCCCTGCGGGTTGCACTGCGGAAAATGTTTTGCCTTTACGGACGGAGAGATCCATCATGCGGCGGTGCAGCTGAAGAAATATCTTGGCAATTTTGAACCGTATGCGCAGCGGTTTGCAGTGCTGCTTGATCCGGTGTTTGAAAAATATGCAGAGTTCAAAAAAATGCTGGATTACCTGGCGGAGGCCGAATGCGGCGGATGCCGGAAAGAAAAGTGCAAGTTCTATAAAAACTGCAAAGTGCGCAGCTGCGCAATGGAAAAACAGGTGGACTTCTGCTGCAGGTGCCCTAAGTTTCCGTGCGCGGAAACGGGGCTGGATGGAGATCTTTACCGGCGGCATGTGGCTATCAATCAGAGAATTGCGCAGAGCGGCGCGGAAGCGTACTACGAAGAGGTGAAGGATCAGCCGCGCTATTAAAGGGAGGCGGAGTAAAGGACGTAGCAGGCAGAAAGACCTTGCAAAAGGAAAACAGCGGCGGCTTTGATAAAGAAAGCCGCCGCTGTTTTGCGTTTTGAAAACTTTTGCAGGAGGTCACTTTCAGTTGTACTGACCCTGTGCGCGCTTCTCCCAGTAGTGTTCCATGGCCTGAATGATATCGAGCCACTGAGCATAACGCTTGTTGAGAATTTCGACGTTTTTGGGGTTCGGATAGAAGGGAGGACGAAGTTTGACGGCCTTGGCTACGCCGTCCTCGTAGTCCCTGTAAACGCCGGCGCCGATGCCCGCGCAGATCGCGCAGCCGAGGGCGCCCGCCTCCGCGCAGTCAGCGCATTCCACCGTCAGATTCAAAACGTCTGCAAAGAGCTGAGACCATTCGTCCGAACGGGTGATGCCGCCGGTCAGGCGCGCTTTGACGGGCGGAACGCCTTCTGCGTCCGCCATCTTTTCGAAATGGTAGCGGTGAATGAAAGCGACGCCTTCCGCCAGAGCATAGACCATCTCAGCGTAGGTGGTGCCGGTATGAATGTTGTGGAAGCTGCCCATGGCACCATTGTGAACGCTGGGCTGACTCAGGAAGGGAAGATACATCGTCGGTGTGCCGCCGGCGCCGACAGAGGCGATCAATTCATTGAGCACGTCGAATTTGCTGGCACCATGTCCCCGGGCAATGGCCTCGTTGGCGGCGCGGTCGCCAAGGGTGTTGGCGAACCACTCGTAATTGGAGGCAGAGGCAGCGGTGTTGTTGCTCATCTGATATTTGCCCTTGGTCAGGTAAGGCATATTACAGATGGTGGGCTTGATGTAAATCTGATCCGTCACAGCGACGTTGCAGGACCAGGTGCCGGCAATGGCGGTGTAGACATGGGGCTCAATTCCTCCAGCGCCCAACTGACAGGCGAGCATATCCATCATGCAGGCGGCGACGGGGGTGCCCGCCTTCAGTCCGGTCAGCTCCGCAGCTTCTCTTGTAATGTAGCCTACAGGGTCGGAAGAACTGGAGGCAATCCTGGGGAGCTTGTCGTACATTTCGGGGATGCCGTAAAGCTCCATCAGTTCTTTGGAATACTCAAAGGTATCCATATTCAGCAGCCAGGAGCCGCCGATGTTGTTCAGATCGCCGGTGTTTTCACCGGTGAGCCGGAAGGCGAGAAAATCCTTGAACAGGAGAACGTAGCCGATTTTATCATACACATCGCGGCGGTTGTCTTTAAACCAGCGAAGGATCGGGCCGGGAGAGCAGGACATAATGTCGCATTTGATGATCTCGCGGATCTTGTCGGCAACGCCGGTTTCATAATACATTTTAATGACATCGGCAGAGCGGCTATCGATGGAGAAGGCGCAGGGACCGATATTTTCGCCGTTTTTTCCAAGGAAGGTCAGGCCGTTGCCAAAGGAGGTAATGCCGATGCCGAGAATATCCTCGCCGGCGACGTTGGCCTTGTTGAGGACAGTGCGGATACAGGCAACGCAGTTTTCCCACTGTTGGTCTACGTCAAACTCTTCAAAGCCTGGTGTGTGGCGGGGAAATTCCTTGGCGCTTTTGCTGGCCGAGGCGATGAAACCGCCTTCCAGATCAAAAAGAACTGCTTTGGTAGAGGTGTTGCCTGCGTCAATTCCCATCAGATATTTGGCCATGGTAGTTTCTCCTCTCTGTACGTCTGGAAAGGTCAATGGAATACAGGGAAACAATGGTGCAGCAAACAAGGATATGGTGCAGCCAAAGCGGAAAACGGAGAGAAAGATTGATTTTTGCAAAAGCGAGTATTTTGCGAATGAAATTATAATGAAAAAATGAAATGGTAGAAAAATAATAACTGAATTGTGAAGTTATATTTAAATTATACTGTTTGTTTCTCTACGATGTCAACCATAGGAAAACAAAAAATTCGGAAGGGTTGCGCGAGGCGGACAGAATTGTATATGATAAAGACACCGAAAAAAGAAGGGGTGTTTCCAAAAAATGAAAGGAAAAGGAAAGGAACTGCTCTTGGACAGCGGGGCAATTGTGATTGGCTGCGCGCTGGCGGCGATGGGAATGGTGGCCTTTACCATCCCAAACAGGATCGCACCCGGGGGCGTCTCCGGCCTGGCAACGGCAATCGGCTTTGTAACGGGCGCGCCAGTCGGCATGTTGTCGCTGGCGCTGAATCTACCGGTTTTTTGGGTGGCACTGCGGGTCTTCGGGTTACAGCCTCTGCTTAAGACCGGCGCGGCGACAATGCTTCTGTCTGTGCTGATTGATCTGTTTTCGCTTCTTCCGGTGGAATATACGGGAAACACTCTGCTGGCGGCGGTGCTGGGCGGCGCGCTGATGGGAGCGGGACTGGGGCTGCTGCTAACCCGGGGCATCAGCACGGGCGGCACAGACCTTCTGGGCCTGATTCTGCGAAGAAAAAGCCCCCACCTTTCGCTGGGCAATCTGATGATGCTTCTCGACGGCGCAGTGGTTGTTGTGGCGGTGCTGATTTTTCGGGAGATTGAGATTGCCCTGTATTCGATCGTGACGATCTTTTGCGCTTCGAAAACGATTGACGCCATTGTGCAGGGCGTCGATTATGCCAAGGTGATCTATATCATTACGGAAAAGCCGCAGCAGATTGTCCGGGAGTTGACGGAGGATCTCGGCAGGGGCGTGACGGAGATTTTTGCCCGGGGTGGCTATTCGGGCCGGGACAAAACCCTCATCATGACGGCAGCCCGACGGTCGGAGGTATCGGACGTGCTCAAGGTGATCGACCGAAATGACAAAGGAGCTTTCGTCATTTTTCTCGACGCGACGGAGGTGCGGGGAGAAGGATTTAAGGAGCTTTCGGGAAACTGACGCAAAAGACCGGAGCAGCGCGTTCCGGTCTTTTTATATTTATGCTTGGCAAAGTAAAGAGGATTATGGGCGGCAGTTGCCGCAGGGAGAATATCCCCTGCTGACGGCATCGGCGCGGGTGAAAAAATAGATTCGGTTTTTCTCCAGCGGAAGAGTAGAGCAGGAAGGCCTGTGGAATTTTTTGCTGTTTCGATTGCCAATATAGCTTGAGGCGGGCGCGTCCGCGCTGGTGTCGGAAGAGGAACCTTTTTCAGAGGTGCTGGAGAGCCCAGATTCAGCTTTGACGAATTCCGGATCGCTGTCCGTGGCCAGTTTTTTTCCATCGGTAGTCATCAGGATCGTACCCAGTTCATCGGTGCGCAATACCTCTGTGCCGAAGTTGGTCAGGCGCCTGAGAATAAGGGAGTCCGGAAGACCATAGCTGTTATCCCTGCCGGCGGAAATGACCGCCTGGCTGGGGGAGACCGCTTTGGCAAAGGCGGGCGAGGTGGAGGTTGTACTACCGTGATGGCCTACCTTGAGAACGGTGGAAGGGAGGAGCTCCCTGAGCTTTTGGCTGGAAAGCATCTCCTTTTCGGAGACGGTCTCCGCATCGCCGGCAAAGAGGAAAGAAATATCGCCACAGATTACTTTGAGCACGACGGAATTGTCGTTCAGCTCCGTGTGATTTTTGACGGGAGCGAGGAGGATAAAAGAAACGCTATTATCAAGATCGTAGGTTTTTAGGGATTTGGCGGCAGTGATTTTTAGCCCGGCTTTTTTCACCGCCCTGAGAAAGCCTGTGTAAGTGTCAGAGGTATGTGTGACCTTCGGCGCGATGATCTTACCGATGGTACAGGCGGAAAGAATGGCCTCCATGCCGCCGATGTGGTCTTCATGCGGATGGGTAGCGACGATGTAATCCAGGTGCGTGATTCCGAGTTTTTCAAGGGCGGCTGTCACAGTGTTCCCGTGGGCAGAGTCCCCCGCGTCGATGAGCATTGCCGCATTCGGCGTGTACAGAATCGCACAGTCCCCCTGACCGACGTCGAGAAACACAACAGTCAGCTCGGCAGGCTCGACGGCGGCAGGGGATGCAGCCAGAGCGCTGAATGAAGCACAGAGGCATGCAAGACACAGCAGCAGGGAAAACAAGCGAAACGCACGTTTCATGGTAAAACCCCCTCTTTGCAACGGATTTGGATGGAATGGACAGCAGAGAACGGTACGCCTGAGAAAAATAAAAAATATCTTCTATTTTAGAATATCATAGTTTCCGTTCTAAGACGACAAAATATAGAAAGAAGGCCGGGAACGTTTTGCCTGCGGACAGGTCTATTTGGGCAGAACAATGGATATGCTATGACAGGTGAGGTGATAGCATATGATGAAAGTGACCCAAAGAACCTTCGCAGGGGAAACTGCGGCGCAGCCGCCGGAAGAAAAACGGCCCGAAAGGGGACTCCCGCAGTGGTGGGAAAAAATTGACTGGGTACGCTTGCTGGTTTCATTGACCATTCCTTTGGCTGCAGGCGGCATTATGGGCGCCTTGATCGGACAGAAAACGGGAGAAGTATATGCGTCGTTCCTCAAACCGCCTCTTTCCCCGCCAGAATGGGTGTTTCTGCCGGTCTGGACGGCGCTGTACGGACTGATGGGCATAGCCCTTTACCTGGCGGTAACAAGCGATGAAACAGAGCGGGGAAGGACAAGGGCCTGTATTTTCTTCGGTGTACAGTTGGCGCTGAATCTGCTCTGGCCCGTTGTTTTTTTTCTGCTGGAGCAGCCGGGATGGGCCGTCGTGGTAATTTTAGCGTTGATGATCGCTATTGCTGTGACGATGGACTGCTTTTCAAAGCGTTCTCAGGCGGCGGCGCGTCTTCTGATCCCATATCTGATCTGGACTGCTTTTGCAGCGTATTTGAACATTAGCATTGCACTGCTGAATTAAGATGCGGATGCTAGAGGCAAAAGGCGAAATGGATTTTTCATTTCGCCTCTTTCTATTTGTGTACAAAATGTGAAGCTTAAAAATGGAAATGATCTTTTTACAAAAAACGTTCGGAATATGCTATGATAGGAGCAGCGAAAGTAGCAGGGAAGGAGGGTAGCCCGATGCAGGAGGAAGAACTGCTGATACTCCGGGCGCAGAAGGGGGACGAGGCAGCTTTTGAGGCGCTGGCAATGCAGCAGCAGAAGCGGCTTTACAACGCAGCGCTCCGGACGATGCGCAATGCAGAGGACGCCGGTGACATGGCGCAGGAGGCGATCATCAAGATCTATCGAAATCTTTCCTCTTTCAAGGGTGACTGCTCCTTTGGCGCATGGGCCTATCGTATCACCATTAACACCTGCCTTGACGAGTTGCGCCGCCGGAAAAAGAGGGCGCTGGTTTCTCTTGACGCTGCGCAGGAACAGGGTGGACTCCAGTTGGAGGACAACGGCGGGACACCGGAGGAGCTGGCCGAACGCCGGGAGCTGGCCGAACAGATCGAAAGAGCCATCTCCGCTCTGGAGCCGGATTACCGCGTGGCGGTGACGCTTCGGGATCTGGAAGGGCTTTCCTATCAGGAGATCGCCGACGCGACAGGCGCCTCTCTCGGAACGGTGAAGTCCCGTATCAGCCGGGCGCGAATGCAGCTTCAAAAAAAGCTCCGCGTCTATCAGAGTTCAAATTAAAAGAGCGGCACGCTTCCGCGACGGAGCAGTGCGGCTCTTTTTTGATTGGAAAAAAATTGGGATTTTCTGCGAAAATTTTTTCGCAGCCGGGAACTTTTGGAAGCAGAGACTCGTATTATCAGCAAAGAGAAAAGCAAACAGACAGACAAAGCGTTTTTAAATTGCCGGAAGGGAGAAAAGACATGAAGAGACTGTGGAAGACCGGCTGCATATTGCTGGTGGCGCTACTGTTGCTTGCCGCGTTTGCAGGATGCAGCGCGAAAAGCATGGCGTCGGAAGAAAGCTGGGAAAGCGACTATACAGCGGCGGAAATGCCGCCGGTAAGCGAGCCTACGGCAGCCAAGGGAGAAATGGGCTGGGACGCTGCGGCTTCCGGCTCCGTTGCAGAGACTACGGGTCAGACGCAGCAGAAGATCATCAAAAATGCCTGGCTGAGCCTGGAGACCCGGCGGTTCGATCAGGCGATGGAGGAGCTGGAGCGTTCCATAAAGGAATTGGGCGGCTATGTCGAAAGCTCCAACGTCGACGGGCGCAAGCCACAGCAGTGGAGCGACAGCGGACGGTACGCAAGTCTTTGCGTCCGCATCCCGGCGGAAAGGCTGGAGGAATTCCTCTCTGAGGCCGGAACGCTTTTTGACGTCGTCAGCCAGGGAAGCAACACCGAAAACGTTACAACCCAGTATTACGATGCGGAAGCACGGAAAAAGAGCTACGAAATCCAGCTCGAGCGGCTCGAAGGAATCCTTGCGGAATCGGCGGAACTTGCAGACGTACTGGCGCTGGAAACCGAGATTGCCCGGGTTCGCTACGAAATTGAGACCCTCACGACTCAGCTTCGGGGGCTGGACAATCAGGTCTCCTATTCCACGGTCAACCTCGACATCCGCGAACTCAACGGTTTTGAACGGCCCCAGGCCGCTGAACAGACCCTCGGAGAACGGATGAGCAGCGCCTTTACGGAGTCCTTCCATTCGGCGGGCGAGGCCCTTAAGGACTTTGTGGTGTTCCTGAGCGGTTCTTTGCCGGCGCTGGCGCTGTGGGCGGCCATCATCGTGCTGGCGGTGGTAATTTATAAAAAGATCCGCCGCAGGCGTAAAGAGAGCGGGGCGCCGGAAAAGAAAGGAAGAAAGGCTAAAACAGAGCAGGAAAAGACTTCGCAGTCTTTGACGATAGAACCAGACAAAACCCAAAGCGCTCCGGAAAAGACGGAAGAACAGAAAGGAGATTCTGAACAATGAAGGCAAAAAAATGGCTCACAATGCTGCTGACTGCGGCGATGGTGCTGGCAATGGGCACAAGTGCCCTGGCGGCGACCGTGGTGGAAAAGCCCACTGTGACGGTGGCGGCTTCTGCTGAGGTGGAAGCAGAACCGGATATCGCTTACATTTCCCTTGGCGTCCGCACAGAAAACAAAAAGGCAGATAAGGCCCGCAAGGAAAACACCGAGCTGATGAATAAGGTGATCGAGGCCGTCAAAAAGCAGGGGATCGACGACAAGGATATCAAGACCTCCAACCTGAGCCTGTACGCCAACTACAGTTGGGATAAAAACAACAAGCGTACGCTCAACGGCTACACCTGCAACAACACCCTGAAGATCACCGTCCGCGACGTGAAACAGGTGGGCGACGTTGTGGACGCCGCGATGAATGCCGGCGCCAACAACTTCAACAATGTCCAGTTTGATCTGGTGGACAGTGAGGAGTACTATCTGCAGGCTGTGAATCTCGCCACGAAGAAGGCCATGCGCCGGGCACAGGGTATGGCAGCTGCTGCGGGCATGACCCTTGGCAAGGCGGCCAGCCTTTCGACCACCGGCGGCGGCTACAATCCTGTTTACGACTACCTGGAAGAAGACGTAATGGAAGAAGAACCCGCTGCAGATGCCGGCGCTTCTGCCAACACCAGCATCGGCAGCACCATCCAGAGCGGAACGATCAAAATTTCCGCAACGGTTAACGCGGTGTTCTTCCTCGGCGAATAAGAGGCGGCGCAGAAAGCGCAGGCCCGGTCATGCAAGTGCTTCGGCTTTTGGCAGAGCCGAAGCACTTTTTGCGCCGGCAAAAGAAAAGTGTGAAATTTTTTCTTAAAATCCCCGGGTGGTTTGCGAAGCGGCGATGGGTATGCTATATTGTAAAATGAGTATTTAGGCAGAAATGAAGAAAAAACTGACAGGAAACGATCAACGGAAAGGGCAGAAAGAAACGGGCCGCTGCTTTTCCGTTTGAAAGGGGTTTGTGGATGAACAAGCTGGTGGTCATCGACGGAAACAGCCTGATGCATCGGGCATTCCATGCGCTTCCGCCCATGAACAGTGCTGACGGGACGCCGACCAACGCGATCTATGGATTTTTGAACATGCTGCTCAAGGTGATCGACGAGGAACAGCCCGATCATCTGATGGTGGCCTTTGACATGCATGCGCCCACGTTCCGTCATCTGGCCTACGGCCAGTACAAAGCGGGACGGAAGGCAACGCCGGACGAGCTGCGGGCGCAGTTTCCGCTGATTCGGGAGCTGCTCGGGCAGATGGGCGTCGCCGTCTGTGAGCAGGAAGGCTACGAGGCGGACGATATGCTGGGAATCTTTTCCCGCCGGGCGCAGCAGAAAAACATGCCGGCCGTGCTGGTTACCGGCGACCGGGACGCTTTGCAGCTGGTGACAGAAGAAACGACGGTCGTCCTGACGAAAAAGGGGATCACTGACACCGCCCGCTATACTCCTGCCGTGCTCAGAGAACAGTATGGTGTGGAGCCGCTTCAGATGGTGGAGGTCAAGAGCCTGATGGGCGACGCTTCCGACAACATTCCCGGCGTGCCGGGGGTAGGGGAAAAGACTGCCCTGAAGCTGATCCAGACCTATGGAACGCTCGAAGAAGTGCTCAGCCATATCGACGAGATCAGCGGTGCGAAGCTCAGGGAACGGCTCAGGGACAACGAAGGCCTTGCCCGCATGAGCCTCGATCTTGCTAGGATCGTGATTGATCCGGCCGCACCGGTCGCGCTGACGGTGGAGGAATGCGCCTTTGAAAGAAGCACCCTGGCAGGCGGCAGGGATATGCTGCGCAGGCTGGAGCTTCGCAGTCTCCTCCGCAGGCTCTCCGAGGGTGGGGGAAAAAAGAAGGAAGAAGCTCCCGAAGAAAAAAAGGCTGCTGCTGCAGAGCGGACGGTGCTTGAAAATGCGCAGCAGCTTTCGGAAGTCTTTCAGACGCTACCGGAGCGCCTGGCACTCGTGTTGACGGAGAACGCCCTGTCCGCTGCGGCGGACGGGGAAAGGGAATACGTTCTTCCGCTCGATGCGCAGCTTTCGCTGCTCGGCAGCGGCGTGGAGCTTTCCAGCGCGCTCGAGGCGCTTCGACCTCTGCTCGAAAGCGAAGCGGTCAAAATGACCCTTTACGACAACAAGCGCTGGATGCACCTTTTGAAAGAGTATGGGATTGCGCTTCGCGGCGCGGATTTCGACGTGATGCTTGCCGGCTATCTGATCCGGCCCACCCGCACCGCCGCCGGACTTCCGGAGTTGATCGAGGAGCATCTGGGGGAGGAAAAGGCTGCCTGCGCGGCAAAGCTCTGGAGCCTTACTGCGGTATTGCACGGGAAAATGAAGCAGATGGGTCTTTGGGAGCTCTTTTGCCAGATGGAGATTCCGCTGGTTCGGGTGCTCTATGAGATGGAAGTGGAGGGCTTCACGGTGGACGGCGAGGTACTCAGGGAGCTGGGCCGCCAGTTTTCCGGGGAGATCGAAAGCCTGATGCAGGAGATCTATGATCTTGCGGGCGAAGAATTCAACATTCTTTCCCCGAAACAGCTGGGGGCGATCCTCTTTGAAAAGCTGGGGCTTCCCGCCGTTCGAAAGACCAAGACCGGCTATTCCACTGATGCAGATACCCTGGAGTATCTGGCCGAAAGGCATCCCATTGCCCAAAAGGTCATTGATTACCGCCAACTAACCAAACTCAAGAGCACTTATATCGACGGACTTCTGGCAGCGATGGATCAAAACGGCAGGGTTCACAGCAGCTTTAACCAGACCGTGACGGCGACGGGGCGAATCTCAAGCACGGAGCCAAACCTTCAGAATATCCCTGTGCGCACAGCCATTGGCCGCGAGATCCGAAAGGCTTTCATCGCTTCGGAGGGGAATCTCCTCGTCGGCGGCGACTATTCCCAGATCGAATTGCGGGTGCTCGCCCATATGGCAGACGATCCAATCATGTGCGAATCCTTCCAAAACGGGGAGGACATCCACGCCCGCACGGCGGCGGAGGTGTTCGGTGTGCCGCTTGAACTGGTTTCGGGCGAAATGCGCTCGGCGGCCAAGGCGGTTAACTTCGGCATTGTTTACGGGATCAGCGATTTTGGCCTGGCTAAAAACATTGGCATCTCCCGCTATCAGGCGGGACAGTATATCGAGGCGTATCTCGAAAAATATCCCGGTGTTCACCGCTATATGAAAGAAGTGGTGGAAAAAGCAAAAAAGGACGGCTATGTTTCCACCCTTATGGGACGGCGGCGGGACGTGCCGGAACTCAAAAGCAGCAATTTCAACACCCGCAGCTTTGGCGAACGGGTGGCGATGAACGCTCCCATTCAGGGCACGGCAGCCGACATCATCAAGCTGGCCATGGTGCGAATGGAGGAGGCGCTCAGGGAAAACGGACTCAGGGCACGGCTGATTTTGCAGGTGCATGACGAACTGATCGTCGACACGCCAGAGGACGAGGTGGAAACGGTCAGGGAGCTTTTGAAGCGGTCGATGGAATCGGTCGTCGAGCTCAGGGCGCCGCTGGTTGCGGACGTGCGCTGCGGACGAAGCTGGTACGACACAAAATAAAAACGGCGTGTTTTCCGTCAGGAGGACAGGGCCGACGAACTGCGGACGCTGAAAACAAAGCCCCTGAGAAAGAGAAATCACTCTGAAGGAAGTGCTTGCTATGCTGGTGATCGGGCTGACTGGCTCTATTGCGGCGGGAAAATCCACCGTCAGCAGGGTGCTAGAGCAAGAGGGCGTTCTGATTCTGGACGCGGACAGCATCGCCCGGGAAGTGGTCGAGCCAGGAACGGAGGGGCTCAAGGTGGTGTGCGAAGCTTTCGGAGGCGTGCTCCTGCCCGACGGGACGATGGACCGCAAAAAAGTGGGACAGCTCATCTTTTCCGATAAGGCGGCGCGGCTGCAGCTCAACGGCATCCTCCATCCGCTCATCACCGGGGAGATCGAAAGGCGGCTTGAAGCCTTTCGGAAAGAATCCCCTGATGGCGTCGCAGCGATCGACGCGGCTCTCCTGATCGAGGCGGGAATGACGCGCCTTTGCGACGAGATATGGGTGGTATACGCTGAAGACGGACTCCGCCTTGCGCGTCTGATGGTCCGTGACGGGATGAGCGAAGCGGCGGCCCGCGCCCGAATGGAAAGCCAGATGCCCCAGGAGGAAAAGCTGCGCTTTGCCAGCCGGAGTATCGATAATTCCCGTTCGCCGGCAGAGACTGCCTGCCAGGTACGCTGGTGCCTGAAGGAAATAAAGGAACGCATGGAAAGGAACTGAAGCGAGATGTCTGCAAACGCGCGCAGGACAAAACGGATGCCGCTGGGCCTGCGCCTGGCGCTGGCCGCCGCCATGATTCTTCTGGCGGTGCTGATCGCCTATGGCGTCAACCGGTCGATTGAAAAGCGGACGTACCGGATGGTGTACCCGGAGCTGATCGAAGAAAACGCGCAGGAGAGGGAGCTGGATCCCTACTTTGTGGCGGCGGTCATTCATGTGGAAAGCGGCAACCAGCCGGCGGCGGTTTCTCCACGGGGGGCGATCGGCCTGATGCAGATCATGCCGGAGACCGGAGAGTGGATTGCCGGAAAGCTGGGTGAGCCTTTTGACGAGGAAGCCCTTCGGGAGCCGGAGCAGAACATCCGCTATGGCTGCTGGTATCTGGAATTTCTCTTTGAACGCTTTTCCGAGCCGGACACGGTGGCGGCCGCTTATAACGCCGGCCATAATGCTGTGAGAAGATGGCTGGAAAGCAGCGATTACAGCGATGACGGAAAGACTTTGCAGGTCATTCCCTATGAGGAAACCCGCAACTATGTGGAGAGAGTAAGACGCGCATATGAAAAATACAAGGACCTGTATCCACAGGCATTTTAAAGAAGCCTTCCGGGGAGCTTTCCAGCGGCTGCTGTGTCTGACAGCGGGGGCGACGCTGCTGCTGTCGGCAGGATGCGCTGCGGAAAAAACGCCGGAACCCACGGCGCCCCTCTTGGAGGAACACGAGGCGGCTCAGACTTCGGCGCCGGCCAGTGGCGGCGTGCTGGCGGTCAACATTCCCTCAAACGTCTCCTCCTTTGACCCGCTGACCGCGTATTCCAAGGAGCTGCAAAACCTCCTTTCCCTGGTGTATGAACCGCTTTTGACCTACGACAGCACCAACCGTCTCACTGCGGCCCTGGCTGAGACCTGGTCCACGCCGGACGAAGGGGTCACCTGGGAGATCAACCTGCGCAGGGACGTCCGCTGGCACGGCCGGCAGGATACCATGACGGCAAAGGACGTGCTCTTTACCTATAATCTTTTAAAGAGCAAGGCCTATGCTCATTCGCCGTATTACGAGCTGGTGGAACGAATCGCTTCGATGGAAGCAGTGGACGAATACAAGCTGGTGGTGGCGGGAAAGGAGCCCGGCATGCAGGTGCTCCATTCGCTGGTGTTTCCGGTGGTCTCCAAGCTCCATTACCAGGACAATCTCGGCACGGGTCCGTATTCGCTCGCCTATGCAAATCCTTCTGTGGGCGCAGAGCTGACCGCCAACGAAAACTGGTGGAAGCGGACGCCTTATATTTCCCGGGTCGTGGCGCAGTGCCTTCAGGAGGAGAGTGGCGCGCTGCCGCTTTTGCAGATCCAGGAGGTAAACTTTGTTACCACTTCCTCCCTGACGGCCAATACGTACCGGGAGGAGGGAGTGAACAGCCTTGTGGAGCTGTACACGCAGCACAGCGAGATGCTGCTTCTGAATCAGAACAGCTGGCGGCTGCAGGACAAAAACGTCCGCAAGGCGATCGCCTATGCCCTTGACCGCCGGGAGATTATCTCCAAGGTCTATTACAACCATGCCTTTGCCTGCGACGTTCCCGTGCCGCCCGATTCCTGGCTGTATGATTCCGCCAGCAAGCGTTATGACGTGGACTTGGATAAAGCAAAAGAGCTCCTTGAACAGGCCGGCTGGAAGGACTACGACGGCGACGGTATCCGCGACAAGCGGGAAGAAGGCGGGATTGCCCGCCTGCGGCTAACGCTGGTGGTCAACGACACGCCGGACAACCTCACAAGACAGGATGCGGCCAAGCTGATTGCAGAACAGTTGGCCAGGGTGGGTATTGAGGTGCAGATCAGCGCTCTGAAATGGACGGAGACGGAAAACGCCTATCAGACGGCGCTGGAGGCCGGAGGGTTCGATCTGGCCCTGATGGGCGTGAATTTGGGCCGGAACGGCGACCTGACGGAGCTTTTGAAAACGGGCGGAGGCCGGAATTACGGCCGCTATTCTTCCACGCAGATGGATGGCCTGCTCAAGCAGGCGGCGGCCGCCCCTTCAGAAAAGGAACTCAAGGAGGTCATGACATCCATCCAGAGCCTTTTTGTGGAGGAGCTGCCTTTCATTCATCTGTATTTTCGTACTTACAGCGTGGTGTATTCCGCAAAGCTCAGCATTACGCAGGACCTTCGGGATACGGAACCCTTCCGTTCCATTGAGAAATGGTTCTTTACTCCGGAGGGGATCGCGCTGTATTCTGATATGACGCTCGCTTCGGCAGGCGCGCCGCCCAAGCTGGAACAGCTCGCTTCGGGCGAAGCGCCGGAGGAAGAAGATCCGGACGGCAGGGAGCCTGGCGGGGAAGGGGAGCGCTGAGCGCTCTGAGGATTTTGAGGAGGAAAGACGCAACGTGCTGGAACTTTTGCTGACGCTTGGAACGCTGGCCCTTGACCAGCTGACAAAGATTTGGGCGGCGGGGCCGCTGGCGACGACGCTTGGCGGAAGCGTCCCGGTGATCCCGGGCGTTTTCCATCTAACCTATGTGGAAAACCGCGGCATGGCATTTGGCCTGCTGCAAAATAAGCAGACGTTTTTTATCATAATGACGCTGGCAGTTTCGGCAGTGTTCGTGTATCTGCTTGTTACAAAGCGCAAAAGCATGAACCTGTGGATCCGTCTGGCGCTGGCGCTGATCCTTTCCGGCGCGGTCGGTAATCTGATCGACCGGGCCGTCCTTGGTTACGTCCGGGACATGCTGGACTTCTGCCTGATCAATTTCCCGGTTTTTAATGTGGCGGACAGTTGCATTTGCATCGGCGCAGTGCTGCTCATTGTTGGCACCTTCCTGCTGGAAAAGCAGGAAAAGGAGAAGAAAAAAAAGGCAGCGGAGGCGGTCGGCGCGGAAAAGGCTGGCGAAGAACAGACTGTGCGCGAAGCCGGACAGCCTGAAGAAGGCGCAGGCGAAGCGCAGGAGCAGGAGACAGCGCAGGCAACCGCGCAGGAAGAAACTGCAAAGGAGCCGGAAACGAAATGATGGAGGCAATTCTGTGCATTTTGGCGCTGGCGGCGGATCAGCTGCTCAAATACTGGTCGGTAACAGTATTGGCGGCGCTGCCGGGCGGCAGCAAGGCGATCATCGAAGGCGTATTCTATTTCCATTATGCGGAAAACTACGGGGAAAATGTCTCCTTCATCCGCAGCCGTAACATTGTGATGACGCTGATCCGTCTGGCACAGCTGGCGCTGGTGGTTTATCTTCTAGTGGCGCACCGCAAGAAGCTTGCCCATATCACCCGCGGTGCGTTGGCCTTTTTCCTTGCCGGCATGCTGGGAAATCAGCTCAATTACCTGTTTATGGATTTTGTTCCGGATATGCTGTATATTCCGGCTCTGGGAAGCCTGGTGTTCAATCTGGCGGATGTGTGGGTCATGTTCGCCATGGTGGTGCTCTTTATCCGTCTGGCCTTCTTTGAGGGCAGAGATCTGATGGACTGGCTGGAAAAGAAATTCGCCGGAAAAAAGAAGGGACAGGAAGGGCAGGGAGAAAGCGCCCCGCCGCAGAAAGAGGAGCCGGAACAGCGGACGGAACCACTGCACGGGGAGGAGACAGTGCAGCAGCCGCCCGTTTTAAAAGACCGGCCGGAGAAAGAGGAGTGACATGGATCCGCAGGAAGCACTGCTCTTTTCAGAGTTGGAAGAAGAAACCGTAGCCGGGCCGGAGATGGGGCGCAGGATCGTTTTGCGTGCGGAGGCCGAGGAGGCCGGACAGCGGCTTGACAGCTTCATTGCCGCCAAATGTGAGGAATTGACCCGCTCCTTTGTCCAGAATCTGATCCGGCAGGGTGCCGTGACGGCGGACGGAAAACCGGCAAAGGCAAATTTTCGTGTCAAGCAGGGTAGCACCGTGGAGTTTTTGCTCGAACCGCCCAGAAGGATTGATCTTGAGCCGGAGGATATTCCTCTTGATATCGTTTACGAGGATTCGGATATTGCCGTGATCAACAAGCCCCAGGGCATGGTGGTTCACCCGGCTCCGGGAAATGAAAGGGGAACGCTGGTCAATGCCCTGATGTTCCATGTCAAGGATTTGGCGGGCATCGGCGGCGAACTGCGGCCAGGTATCGTGCACCGGATCGACAAGGACACCTCCGGTCTGCTGGTGGTGGCAAAAAACGATGCGGCGCACCGCTCCCTGGCCGGACAGATCAAAGAAAAGACTGCCCGAAGGGTGTATTGGGCGATCCTGGAAGGCTGCCCCCGGGAAGAGGAGGGAACGGTGGACGCCCCCGTTGGCAGGCATCCCAGGGATCGCAAGAAGATAGCCGTTGTGCCTGACGGTCGCCCGGCTGTGACCCATTACCAGGTACTCCGCCGTTTTGACGGATTTTCACTGGTGGAATGCCGGCTGGAGACTGGCCGCACCCATCAGATTCGCGTCCACATGGCAAAGATCGGGCATCCCGTGGCGGGAGATCCCCTCTATGGCCCTGCAAAACCGAAGCTGGGCCTTCAGGGGCAGGCACTTCATGCCATCGAGCTGACGCTGGTGCACCCGTCCAGCGGAAAGACCATGGTTTTTTATGCGCCTCCGCCGGAGAACTTTCTTCGATGCCTTCGTCGCCTTGGGGGAACGGAAGGCGCAGCTCTGCCTGGCGGCGAAAAAAAGTCCTTTCATATTTTGCCATAACAGAAAATTTATGGTAAAATAAAAATAGTAATAAAACCTGTTATTGTTTATGGACAGCTGTGAGTGCCACTTTGTCTGAGTAAAAAGGGGCCGTCTGTGAAAGCGAAACGGTACCTTTGGCAAATATAACCAAAGAAAATGGAGACTGATACTGTATTATGCTATCCTTTCAACCGATCAACGAAGGCAGTGTGAAGATCCTCGATCCCTTTTTCCTGCATCAGGATCACCGGATCTGTGATTATACCCACGGCACAGCCTGCATGTGGGCGGATTATTTTCAAGCGGAATACGCCATTTTTGAAAATGTGCTGATTATTAAAAGTATCCTCAAGGACGGAACGACGGCCTTTACCATGCCGATCGGCCCCGGTTCCATCGAAGGGGCCCTCGGAGCGATTGACGCATGGTGCGAAAAGAGGGGGCTTCCCATCGCTTATGAACCTGTGCCGGAAAGCTGTCTGCCCATCCTGCGGGCCCGCTATGGCGCAGCCATTCAGGAGACGACAAAGCTGGACTGGGCGGATTACCTTTATGACAAAAACGACTTGATTTATCTCAAGGGACGCCGCTATAATGCCCAGCGCAACCATATCAACAAGTTCATCAAGACCTACGGCGGGTATGAATACCATCCCATCACCGCGAAAAACCTCGATCAGGTCCGAAACTTTTTCCGGGAATTCATGGACAATGCCGCAGTTAAGAGCGAGCAGTCCGAAGAGGAAATGCGCATGACGATGAAAGTGCTGGATCATTATTTTCAGCTCTGCCAGGTGGGCGGGTTCATTTCCGTCGGAGAGCAGATCGTGGCCTTTTCCGTGGGTGAAGTGGTGGGAGACACCCTGTTTGTCCATATTGAAAAAGCGCTGAGAGAATTTCCGGGCGCTTACCCCGTCATCAACATGGAGTTCGTCAAACACAACGACTCGGAGGCGATCCGTTTTGTCAACCGGGAGGAGGACATGGGGGACGAGGGTCTGCGGCAGGCCAAGAGCCGTTATGGCCCTGTTGAGATGCTCAATAAGTATTCTGTTTTGGTCGCACAGTGATTTCAGCAAAAAAGAGCTGATGTTTTTTGATTGCATACGTATTTTGTCTTGCGCCCCGTAGGAGAATATGATAAGATACTCAAGAACAAAAGCACCTTTAAACCGGTACAGAGAGACCGGAAAGGAAAGTGTATGCACTATTCAGCGGTCAAAGTGGGCCGCCGTGTGCAGAATGACGCCGCTATCCGCCTTCCGGACTCTCAACGGAGGGCGTTTTTTTACGGCAAAAGCAGGCAGGTATTGGATAGAAGCGGGCCGCAATGGTGCGCCGCGGAAAACACAAAAGAGGCGAAATAGCATGCAGCAGATCCGGGAAAAAGCGATGATTATGGACGCCAGAGCCATGGATCGGGCGCTTTTGCGCATCGCTCATGAGATTATTGAGCGTAACCGTTCCATTGAGTCTGTGGCACTCATCGGCATTCACCGTCGGGGTGTGCCGCTGGCGGAGCGCATTGCTGCAAACATTGAGATGGTCGAAGGGGTGCGCGTGCCGCTGGGCATGATCGACATCACCATGTATCGGGACGATCTTTCCGAGCTTTCCCAGCATCCCGTTATCCGTAAAACCGACATCCCCTTTGAAGTGACGGGCAGGGCCATCGTCATGGTGGATGATGTGATCTTTACCGGTCGCACCGTGCGGGCGGCGATGGACGCTATCATGGATCTGGGGCGCCCCAAATGCCTGCAGCTGGCAGCGCTGATCGACCGGGGGCATAGGGAGTTTCCCATCCGTCCAGATTTTGTCGGGAAAAATGTTCCCACCTCCCATTGGGAAGTGGTGTCCGTCGGCATTTCGGGCATCGACGAAGAGGACTGCGTCAAAATTTATGAACGAAAAGAGTAATTCCGTAGGGGATTACTCTTTCCTATAGTTTCAGCGAGTTTCAATGATTTTAGGAGGACGATCAATGGCACTTAAGCGCAAGGATCTTCTGGGCCTTAAGGGTGTATCTGCGCAGGAGATCGAAGAAATCCTTACCAATGCCGAGACAATGAAGCAGGTGGTGGTGTCCCAGAGCAAAAAGACGCCGCATCTGACAGGCAAATCCGTCGTGACGCTTTTTTACGAAAATAGTACCCGCACTCGCATGTCTTTTGAGATGGCCTGCAAATACATGAGCGCCGCCGCTGGAAACATCTCAGCTTCCAGCTCCAGCGTCGCCAAGGGCGAAACACTGATCGATACCGGGCGAACCCTTGACCAGATGGGAACGGACGTGATCATCATCCGCCATCCCATGAGCGGGGCGCCCAGGCTGCTGGCGGAAAATGTCAACGCCTCGGTCATCAACGCCGGAGACGGCCTTAACGAGCATCCCACACAGGCGCTTTTGGATATGTTCACCATGAAGCAGCATTTCGGCAGCCTTTCCGGCCTGAAGGTGGCCATCATCGGCGATGTGCTCCACAGCCGTGTGGCCCGTTCCAATCTCTGGGGACTGACCACCATGGGCGCTGAAGTGACCTTCGCGGGGCCGAGCACCCTTCTGCCCAAAGAATTTGCTCAGGCGGGCGCAAGAGTGACCAACGATGTCCGCGAGGCGGCAGAGGGCGCCGATGTGGTCATGGCGCTTCGCATCCAGCGGGAGCGGCAGAAGGCGGGCCTGTTCCCTTCCGTGCGGGAATACAGCCGTTTTTTCGGCCTGACGGACGAAGTGCTCCGGCTGGCGAAAAAGGATGCTCTGGTCATGCATCCCGGCCCGGTCAACCGCGGCGTCGAGCTGACAAGCTCCGTCAGGGATGGCAGGCAGTCTGTCATTGACGAACAGGTGCAAAGCGGCGTTGCCGTGCGCATGGCGCTGCTTTATCTCATCACGAGGAGGTCTGCACAGGAATGAAAACTCTCATCAAAAACGGTACGCTGGTCAACCCCCGCGGTCTGAGCGGGAAATACGATGTTCTGGTGGAGGACGGCGTCGTTGCTTCCATCGCTCCCGCCATCGAAGTGCAGGCAGACGAGGTGATTGATGCGCAGGGCTGCTGGGTCATGCCCGGCTTTATCGATATGCATTGCCATCTGCGCGAGCCTGGCCAGGAATATAAAGAAGACATCGCAACCGGCACGCTGGCGGCGGCCTACGGCGGCTTTACCGGCGTGGCCTGCATGCCCAATACCAAGCCGGTCAACGACGATAAGACGGTCACCAGCTATATCCTCACCCGCGCAAAGGAAGTGGGCAGCGCCAGGGTCTATCCTGTCGCGTCTATCACCAAGGGCCTCAAGGGCGAAGAGCTGACCGAGATGGGAATTCTTCTCGAGCAGGGCGCTGTGGCCTTCTCCGACGACGGACGGCCCGTGGCGGATTCCAACCGCATGCGCCTTGCGCTCCAGTACGCCAAGAACTTCAACGCGCTGCTGATCTCCCATTGTGAGGATATTTCCCTGGTAGGAGAGGGCGTGATGAACGAGGGCTACTGGTCTGCGCTCTGCGGTCTTAAGGGCATCACCCGCGTTGCAGAGGAGAATATGATCGCCCGCGAGCTGCTGCTGGCGGAAGCCTATGACGCCCGCATCCACATCGCCCATATTTCCACGGAAGGCGGTGTAGAGCTGCTTCGCCACGCCAAGGCGCGGGGCGTACGCGCTACCGGCGAGACCTGCCCGCACTACTTCTCTGCTACGGACGAATGGTGCACCAGTTACGACACCAACACCAAGATGAACCCGCCTCTCCGTACCGACAGGGACGTGGAGGCGATCAAGCGGGGCCTTGCAGACGGCACGATCGACGTGCTGGCTACCGATCATGCGCCCCATCATATCGACGAAAAGAACGTCGAATTCAACATTGCGCTCAACGGGATCGTCGGGTTTGAAACGGCATTCTCACTGGCCGTGACCAACCTCATCAACACTGGCGTCCTTACGCCTGAGCAGCTGGTGGAGCGGCTCTCCGCAAAGCCTGCCGAGCTCCTCGGCGTGGAGGGCGGCAAGCTCGCAGAGGGCGCGCCGGCGGACATCACCATTGCAGATCCTGCCGCTTCCATCGTTTACAGCGGAGAAGACCTGCATTCCAAGAGCAAAAATTCTCCCTTCCTCGGCAAGCCTTATCAGGGCAAGGTGCTCCTGACCATGATGGGCGGCAGGATCACCGCCCACCGTGAGCGCTGAGAAGGGCGAAAAAAATTTTGCAAAACGAATCCATTTTTAATTTACATACACTGAGGAGATTGGTATGAATCAGATGGACAGGCTCACTGAGGCGGTCATCCGCCTCCAGAATCCCACTGTCATGGGGCTCGACACCCGCTTTGAGTATCTCCCCGAGGGGTTTGGATCCCTTGGCGAAAGCTGGCTCGAGGACGGGGCGGAAGCGATTTTTCAATACAACAAGGCCCTGATCGACGGTCTTTCGGACATCGTGCCTGCGGTCAAGGTGCAGGTGGCTTTTTACGAGATGTACGGTTTGGCAGGAATGGCCTGCTTCAAAAGAACGATAGACTATGCTTCTGAAAAGGGCATGGTGGTCATTGCGGACGTCAAGCGCGGCGACATCGGTTCCACGGCAGAGGCTTACGCCGCCGCCTACATCAGCTCCGCAGCCATCGGCGCCCATGAGACGCAGGGCTTTCCCACGGATATCATCACCGTCAATCCCTATCTGGGAACCGACGGCATCAAGCCATTTGCTGATGCCTGCGAAAAGAACGGCAAGGGCATTTTCGTGCTGGTCAAGACCTCCAATCCTTCCAGCGGCGAATTTCAGGATCTGATCTACGAAGGCGCTCCCCTTTACGAGCACGTGGGCCGCAAGGTGGCCCAGTGGGGCGAGAGCACCATTGGAATCCACGGCTACAGCGCTGTGGGCGCTGTGGTGGGCGCCACCTATCCCGAGCAGGGCAAACGTCTCAGGGAGCTCCTGCCCCATACTTATTTCCTCGTTCCTGGCTACGGCGCGCAGGGCGCCGGTGGAAAGCAGCTGGCCGGATGCTTTGACCAGAAGGGCGGCGGCGCGATTGTCAACGCTTCCCGCAGCATCATCTGCGCCCATAAAAAACAGCCCGGGACCCACTTTGTGGATGCCGCCCGCAACGAAGCGCTGCGCATGAAGGAAGACCTTCTTGACGCCGTGGGCGGAACGATTGGTTGATGAGGAGGGAAAGATATGCCGAAAAAAAGCTGGATCAAAAAGACGATGGTCATTGGCTCCGGCCCGATTGTGATCGGCCAGGCTGCTGAATTTGACTATGCGGGTACGCAGGCCTGCCGTGCGCTGCGGGAAGAGGGCGTGGAAATCGTTCTGGTCAACTCCAATCCCGCCACGATCATGACCGACACTTCCATGGCCGACCGGGTCTATATCGAGCCGATGAATCTCGAATCGGTTAAGAACATCATCCGCAAGGAGCGTCCTGACAGCCTTCTGCCCACCCTTGGCGGACAGACTGGCCTGAACCTTGCCATGGAGCTGTCCGAGTGCGGCTTCCTCGAGGAGATGGGAGTGACCTTGATCGGCACGCCGGTGGAGGCGATCTTCAAGGCGGAAGACCGCGAGGCCTTCCGCGACACCATGACCAAGATCGGCGAGCCGGTGGTCGATAACGTCATCGTTCACCAGGTAGAGGAGGCTGTGGCCTTTGCTGATCGCGTGGGCTATCCCGTGATCGTGCGCCCCGCCTATACCCTTGGCGGCACCGGCGGCGGCATGGCTGGCAATGAAGAAGAACTGCGGGAGATCTGCCATGGCGGCCTCAAGGCCAGCCGTGTCCATCAGTGCCTGATCGAGCGTTCCATCGCCGGCTGGAAGGAGATCGAATTCGAGGTCATCCGCGACAGCGCAGATAATGCTCTTTCCATCTGCAACATGGAAAATGTCGATCCTGTAGGCATCCATACCGGCGACTCCATCGTCGTTGCTCCCTGCCAGACTCTGACGGACGAAGAACTTTCCATGCTCCGCGATTCTGCCATCAAGATCATCCGGGAGCTGAAGATCGAAGGCGGCTGCAACGTGCAGTTTGCCCTCAAGCCTGACAGCCTTGACTATTTCCTCATCGAGGTCAATCCCCGCCTGTCCCGTTCCTCTGCACTCGCTTCCAAGGCGACCAGCTATCCCATCGCCCGCGTGGCTACCAAGATCGCTCTGGGCTACACCCTTGATGAGATCCGCCTTGGCCGCAACAAGGCCCATGCGCTCTTTGAGCCGCAGGTGGATTACATCGTCCTGAAGGTGCCGCGCTGGCCCTTTGACAAGTTCACCACCGCCGACAAGCGCCTTGGCACCAAGATGAAGGCCACCGGCGAAGTGATGAGCATCGGCGAAAACTTTGAGGCGGCGTTCCTCAAGGCGCTGCGCAGCCTGGAGCTGGGCGTCCATTCTCTCCGGATTCCCCGGCTGATGGTGCTGACCGACGAGCAGATTCACAAGGCCTTGCACAATCAGGTGGACGAGCGCATTTTTATCATCTGCGAGGCCATTCGCCGCGGCGTCAGCCTCGATGAAATCTACGAAGCGACCAGGATCAACCGCTGGTTCCTCCAGCGCATCAAGGATATGCACGATCGTGAAAAGGCTATCGCCCTGCTGGGAGCGGATGGTTTGACTGAAGAAGAGTTGCGGGACGCCAAGATCCACGGCATCTCCGACCGTTCCATCGGCGAACTGGTGGGCCTTTCCGAGCTGGCTGTCCGGGAGCGCCGCCTTGCAATGGGCATCAAGGCCCGATTCCAGGTGGTGGACACCTGCCCCCATGCACCGGGCGGGCTGGGCGATTATTTCTACTCCGTCTACAGTGAAAATCTCGGCCATTACGCCGAAAAGAGCGAAAAGACCGTGGTGGTTCTGGGCTCCGGCCCCATCCGCATCGGCCAGGGTGTGGAGTTTGACTACTGCTGCGTCCACTGCGCGTGGGCCCTCAAGGAGCAGGGCTACCGCACCATCATTATCAACAACAATCCCGAGACGGTCTCGACCGACTACGACACGGCGGATACCCTTTATTTTGAGCCGCTGACCACCGAGGAGGTCTGGAACGTCCTTGAGCAGGAGCAGCCGGAGGGCGTCGTGGTGCAGTTTGGCGGTCAGACTGCCATCAAGCTGGCTAAGCCGGTCAACGACAGGGGCTTCCGCATCCTGGGCACCAGCCTTGCCAATATCGACGCTGCCGAAGACCGTGAGCGCTTTGATGCGCTGCTGGAGGATCTGGGCCTCAAACGTCCCCGTGGCCATACGGTCTTCACCGAAGAGCAGGCCCTTGCCGCCGCTGAGGAGCTGGGCTATCCCGTGCTGGTGCGCCCGAGCTACGTCCTTGGCGGCCAGGGCATGACCATCGCCTATGATGAGAGCGCCATCCGCGAGTTTATGGAGATCATCGGCCGGGAGAAGCAGGAGCATCCCGTGCTGATCGACAAGTATCTGGTGGGCAAGGAGGTCGAGGTCGACGCCGTGTGCGACGGCTACGACATGCTGATCCCCGGTATCATGGAGCACATTGAGAGGGCGGGCGTCCATTCGGGCGACTCTATCTCGGTATACCCCGCTTCGGATATCTCCGGAAAGCTCCGCTCCAAGCTGGTCGAGGCCACCGAGGAGCTGGCTTCCGCTCTGGGCGTCAGGGGTATGGTGAACATCCAGTACATCATCCACAACGACCAGATCTACATCATCGAGGTCAATCCCCGTTCTTCCCGTACGGTGCCCTATATCAGCAAGGTGACGGGTATCCCGCTGATTGACATCGCCACCCGGGCGGTGCTCGGTGAGCGCATTGCGGGCATGGGATACGGCACAGGCCTTGCGGCCGACGCCCATTGCGTGGCGGTCAAGGTGCCGGTCTTCTCCCTGGATAAGCTGCCCAACGTCGAGATCAGCCTTGGGCCGGAAATGAAGTCCACCGGCGAAGTGCTGGGCCTTGCCCGCAATCTCTCCGAAGCGCTTTGTAAGGGCCTCACCGCCGCGGGCCTGACGCTGCCCGAAGAGGGCGGGGCGGTCATCTTCTCCGTCGCCGATCAGGACAAGCCGGAAATTGTCGACCTGGCGGTGGACCTTTCCATGCTGGGCTACGACATTTATGCCACTGCCGGCACGGCCAACATTCTCAACCGAAACTTCGCCGCCGCCAGCGTCGTCACCAAGGAAGAGGGCCATGCCTCCGCTGAACAGCTCATCGAAGAGGGCAAAGCGGTGCTGGTTGTCAACACGCCCACCCATGGCCGGGAACGGCAGCGCTTCGGCTTCCGGATGCGCCGCATGGCGACCGAGCGGTCCATTCCCTGCCTGACCAGCGTCGACACGGCAAAGGCGCTGGTCGAGGCGCTCAAGCTGCGCAAAAAGGCCAAGGTCTTCGAGCCGCTGGCCCTGCAGGATCTCTTCTTTTGACCGACTGAGGAAGGAACCGACGAACCGATGAAAGACTATCGCTTTTTTGTGCGGGATAACCGGCGCATTGCGGAGGACACCTGGCAGATGCAGCTGATCTGCTGGGATGCTACCTTTTTTGAGGAAGTGCGCCCCGGCCAGTTCCTGCATATCAGCCTTCCCAATGCCACCCATCTGCTGCTGCGGCGCCCGATTTCCATTCACAGCGTGGAGAAGGACGCCCACATGGTAACGCTGGTGTACGCGATCAGGGGAGAGGGTACCCGCGCTATGGCTCTGCTCGAAAAGGGGACAGAGGTTTCCGTTCTTGGACCCGCCGGAAACGGCTTCCCCATCGGGGAACACAGCGGAGAAATTTGGCTGCTCGGCGGCGGCATCGGTGTGGCGCCTCTGCTCACCGTCGTGCAGGCGGCCGGAGAAAGGCCCGTTCGCGCCTATCTTGGCTGGCGCAGCGCTCCGCAGGTCTACGGCGTGGAGAGCTTTGAACGGGCGGGATGTGAGGTGAAGTGCTTCACCGACGACGGCACCTTCGGCGAAAAGGGCTTTGCGGCCAACGCCCTGCTCGAAGATCTCAGGGAGCATCGCCCTGCGGCGGTGTTTGCCTGTGGCCCGATGCCGATGTTCCGCGCGCTGGCCCCAAACATGCCGGAAGACGTGCCCTGTTACCTTTCTTTGGAGGAGCGCATGGGCTGCGGCGTCGGTGCGTGCCTGGTGTGCAGCTGCAAGATCAAGGCGCGGAACGAAAAAGGCTGGACCTACAAACGGGTCTGTGTGGACGGCCCGGTATTTCCGCTGGAGGAGGTGCTGTTTGAATGATCGACCTTTCGGTGGAACTGTGCGGCGTCAGACTGAAAAATCCCTTGATCGCCGCTTCGGGCACCTACGGCTTTGGCGAGGAATACGGTGCGTTTTATGACGTGGGCATCCTTGGCGGGATTTCCTCCAAGGGCCTGACCCCGCTGCCGCGGGAGGGCAATCCGCCCGTCCGCGTCGCCGAAGCGCCCAGCGGCATGATGAACGCCGTGGGTCTTCAAAATCCCGGCATCGATCATTTTGTCGCGCATATCCTGCCGAGGATGAGAAAGCTCGGCACCGTGGTCATCGCAAACGTTGCCGGAAGCTCCGTGGAGGACTATGCCCTCATGACGGAAAAGCTGGCCGGCACTGACGTTGATATGATCGAGATGAACATCTCCTGCCCGAATGTGAAAGAGGGCGGAGTCGCGTTTGGCGTGCTTCCTGAAATGGTGGAGAAGGTCACGGCGGCAGCTAAAAAGAACTGTACGCAGCCGCTGATCGTCAAGCTGACCCCCAACGTTTCCTGCATCGCGGACAACGCCCGGGCGGCAGAGGCGGGCGGCGCAGACGCCATTTCCCTCATCAACACACTCACTGGCATGGCGATCGACCCGGTGACCCGCCGCTGCGTCATCAAAAACCGCACCGGCGGCCTTTCCGGCCCGGCGGTTAAACCGGTGGCGCTCAGGATGGTCAACGAAGCCAGCCGCGCGGTGAAGATCCCCGTCGTCGGCATGGGCGGCATCATGACCGGCAGAGACGTGGTGGAATTCATGCTCGCCGGCGCCGCTGCCGTCATGGTGGGCAGCGCCAACATCTTCGACCCCATGGCTATGCCGCGCATTCTCGGCGAACTGACGGCGTTCATGGAGGAACAGAACATCGAACAGGTACGCAGCCTGACCGGCGGACTGCTGGACTGATTTGCAATTTTTGAAGGAGGAAACTCTTATTATGCTGACCAGAGAACGGATCATCGAAATTTTCAAGGAAACCGGCGTGATGCTGGAAGGACATTTTCAGCTGACCAGCGGCCGCCACAGCGACCATTACATGCAGTGTGCTCAGCTGTTTCAGTATCCCCAGTACAGCCAGCTGCTCTGCCAGGAGCTGGCCGACGTCTTCAAGGATGAGAAGATTGATCTGGTAGCCGGCCCGGCCGTAGGCGGCATCATTATCGCCTATCAGGTGGCCTGCTGCCTGGGTGTACGCAACATTTTTGCGGAGCGCCAGGATGGAAAGATGACCCTGCGCCGCGGCTTCACCGTCAAGCCCGGTGAAAACGTGCTGGTCTGCGAAGATGTCGTCACCACTGGCGGCTCCGTCCGCGAGGTGGTCGAGCTCCTGAAGGAAGCGGGCGCCAACGTCATTGGCGTGGGTTCCATTGTCGACCGCAGCAACGGCAAGGTGGATTTCGGCGTGCCTTACAAGGCGGTTCTTCCCATGGAGGTGATCTCTTGGGAACCGGAAGACTGCCCCCTGTGCAAGCAGGGCTCCGTGGCCTATAAGCCTGGCAGCCGCAATCTCAAATAAAAGGGAAAACGCTACACAATATTACCCGGCTTGGAGGGAGCCCCTCCGGGCCGGATTTTCTTTTGCGCCGGCTTTGCGCGTATGGAACATGAGCGGGGAAGAGGATCTCCCGGCTTTCTTGCCCTCTCCATGGGCTTTGTGTTACAATGGCCGCAATCATTCCACAAAGACCCAAAACTGTAGGAAAATTGTGATCTGGGCTGAAAGGATGAAAAATGTACCGGATTTTCATCGTAGAGGATGACGAAGTTATTGCCGTGGAAATACAGAGAAGTCTTCAGCAGTGGGGCTTTGAGGCGTACTGTGCGCAGGATTTTCAAAATGTGCTGGAAGAGTTTTTGCAGGCGGCGCCCCAATTGGTGCTGATGGATATTTCGCTGCCCTTTTTCAACGGATATTACTGGTGTGCCGAGATCAGAAAGCACTCCAAGGCGCCGGTGATCTTCATTTCTTCTCGGTCAGATAACATGGATATCGTCATGGCGGTCAACATGGGCGGAGACGACTACATCACAAAACCGCTTTCCATGGAGGTATTAGTCGCAAAAATTCAGGCTATGCTCCGAAGAAGCTACGACTATGAATGCGCCGCGCCGCAGCTCCGGCTCCGAAAAGCCCTGATGAGCACGGCGGATTCCTGCCTGATGCTGGAGGGGAAGCGCATTGAACTGACCCGCAACGAATTTCGCATTCTTCAGCTGCTGCTGCAGGAAAAGGGCAGGATCGTTTCAAGGGAAAAAATCATGCTCAAGCTCTGGGACAGCGATGAGTTTATCGACGACAATACCCTGACTGTCAACGTCAACCGTCTCAGAAAGACCCTGGAAAACGCCGGGCTGGGCGGCTGCATCGTGACGCACAAGGGGCAGGGGTACAGCATTCATGAGTAAGTGGAGAATGGTGCTTGCGTATCTTCGCCGCCGGCGGCTGACGCTGCTGTTTTATGGGCTGTGCGTGGCGCTGGTGCTGGCAGTGCAGGCCCTCAGCGGACAGGAGATGCTTTATGCGTGGTACATTGTGCTTCTGGCAAGCTTTTTGCTTCTAGTGATCTTCATTTACGATGGACGGCACTTTTTTCAGAAAATGAAGACGCTGCAAAAGCTTCAGGAGCATCTGACGGCGGTGGAGGAATCTTTGCCCGCCGCGGCGGATGCCATGGAGGAGCAGTACGGCGCCCTGATCACAGGACTGTGCGGAAAAAACCGAAAGCTCGAAGAGGCCATTGAGCGGATGCAGACGGAGGATCTTGACTACTACACCCTTTGGGTCCATCAGATCAAGACCCCCATTGCGGCGCTGCGGCTGGTTTTGAACCGGTGCGGCGCGCCGGAGAACGCCGTCATGGAGCAGGAGCTTTTTAAGATCCAGCAGTATGCTGAGCTGGCACTTCAATATGTGCGTCTGGGGGATATCGCGTCGGACCTCGTCATTGAACGGTGCAGCCTGGAAGGCATCGTCAGAAAGAGCGTCAAAAAATACGGCCTGCTCTTTGTGTATCAAAAGCTGTCGGTCGAGGTGGAGCCCATGGAGGTGCAGGTGTTCAGCGATGAAAAATGGCTGGGATTTCTGATCGAGCAGCTGCTGTCCAATGCGGTCAAATACACCCGGCAGGGAGGCGTCAGGATCTTCTGGCGGGAGGAAAGCCTCTGGATCGAGGATACGGGCATCGGGATCCGGCCGGAAGATCTGCCCCGTATTTTTGAAAAGGGCTATACCGGCTGCAACGGCAGGGCGGATACCCGCGCCAGCGGCATTGGGTTGTATCTTTCCAAGCGGGTGGCGGACGCGCTGGCGATCCGGCTGTCCGTTTCGTCTGAATTGGGAACAGGGACACGGGTACGGCTTCATTTTCCTTCCAGGGATACCTTCCTTTTTCAGTGAGAGCGTTTCGTGACAAAACCGTAAGAAACCGGGCGGGATTTGTAAGGTCATTCGATGGCAGGACAGATCCCGCTTTTTTATAATAGAGGCATCACTGGGAGGTGCGCTATGGAACTGTTAAAAATCGAAAATCTCAAAAAAGTTTACAACACAAAGCTGGGGCTTCAGCAATGTACCGCGCTCAAAAATGTCAGCTTTACCGTGGAGGGAGGGGAGTTCGTCGCGATCATGGGCGCGTCGGGCAGCGGCAAAACCACGCTGCTGAATCTGCTGGCTTCCCTCGATAAGCCGACCGCGGGAGACGTGTTTCTTTCCGGCGTCAGCTTTTCTTCCGTCAAAGATAAGGAGCTTTCCAGGTTCCGGCGGGATAATCTCGGCTTCGTGTTCCAGGACTTTAACCTGTTGGACACCTTTTCCCTCAAGGACAATATTCTTCTGCCACTGGTGCTTTCGCAGGTGCCTTACCGGGAGATGGAGAAGCGACTTGAACCGGTCGCGCAGCTGCTGGGTATCGAACATCTGCTGAGCAAATTCCCCTATGAAGTGTCCGGCGGCGAAAAGCAGCGGGCCGCCGTGGCCCGGGCGGTCATCACGGATCCGAAGCTGATCCTTGCAGATGAACCCACCGGCGCGCTGGACTCCAAGTCTTCCGCAAACCTCCTCAAGAGCTTCTGCCAGCTAAACGAACAGGCGGGGAAGACCATCCTCATGGTGACGCACAGCACGATGGCGGCGAGCTACGCAAAGCGGGTGCTGTTCATCAAGGATGGCGAGATCTTTGCTCAGCTTTACCGGGGTGAGGAGGACAGCAGGGCTTTCTTTGACCGGATCGTCAGCAACCTTTCGGTGCTTTCGGAGGGAGGAGCGGATCTTGGCTAAGGGATTCTATCGGAAGCTGGCCTGGAACAATCTGCGGCGCAGCAAAGAAGTCTATTTGCCCTATATGATCGCCACGGCCATTATCAGCGGCGTGTTTTTCCTGACGGTCGGCCTGACCTTTTCCGGAAAGCTTTCCAACATTCCGTCCGGTCAGATCACAAAGAGCGTTTTCGCTATGGGGATCGGATTGTTTGCAGTGTTTGCCGTGGGCTTTATGGCGTATATCAATAATTTTCTGGTCAAGCGCCGCAAGAAAGAGTTCGGACTTTACAGTGTGCTGGGTCTTTCAAAGGGGCATATCGGAAGGGTGCTGCTTTGGGAAAACAGTATGGTGCTGGGCATTGGCGTTGCCGCTGGAATGGTGTTTACGCTGGTGTTTGGAAGACTGCTCTTTCTTCTGCTTTTGAAAGTGATCCATGTAGCGCCGGACAGCGAGTTTTCTATTCCGCCGATGGCTTACGCGGTAACGGTTGTGCTGTTTTTTATAGTGTTTCTGCTCACGAGCGCCTATAATCTTCTTCAGATCCGCATCTCCAACCCGATCGAGCTGATGCACAGTGAAAAGACGGGGGACAAAAAGGATAGCCGATTCCTTCTGCCTCGGGCGATTTTGGGATTTGTGCTGCTGGCGGCCGCCTATTACTGTGCCTGGACGATCGATGTTTCCGGCACGGCGCTGGGCGCGTTTTTCCCGCTGGCGCTGCTGGTGATCCTGGCGACAGGCCTTCTGTTTACCTCAGGCAGCATTGCGGTCCTCCGGCTTTTGCGAGCCAATAAACAGATCTATTACAAATTAAAAAATTTCGTTTCTATCTCTGGCATGTTCCACCGGATGAAGCAGAATGCCGCGGGGCTTGCGGCCATCTGCATCCTTTCAACAATGCTAATTGTGACGGTCTCCGGAACGCTGGCGCTCTACCTGGGGCAGGAGGAGATATTGGAAGAAAGCTATCCGCTTTACGACGTCATGGTTTATGTGGATAAAAGCGATCTCAAGGACGATGCGGCGGTGGAAGATTCGGGGCGGCGGTTTGATGAGGTGATCGGCAAACTGGCAGCGCACTACGGCGTCCAGACGGATATTGACTCTCTGCCTGTGGAAAAGAGCAGCGGAAAAGCGGAATGGTCTGACGAAAAGAAAAAGACTTTTTATTTTAATGATCTGAAGCGTTTTACCCACTGTGTTTATGCCGGCGGGAATTTTATCTTCAACCTGAACTGCGGGCAGACGGAGGGTTATGCTTTCACGGAGGCGCTGCACGAACAAATTGCGTCGGGGGCTTTCGACGGCTCTGTCTGGGGGATCGACAGCGTCTTTACCGCCCGGCAGGACGGCTACGCCATCTATGGCGGACTTTTATTCCTGGGGGTCTTCTTCGGGATTCTCTTCCTGGCGGTCACAGTGTTGATTATCTATTTCAAGCAGGTCACGGAGGGCTACGAAGACAAGGAACGTTTTGAAATTCTCCAGAAAGTCGGCATGGACGAGGAGCAGGTCAAATCCACCATCAACCGGCAGATCCTCTGGGTCTTTTTCCTGCCGCTGGGCATGACCTTCCTGCATATGATCTTTGCCAGCAAGATCATGGCGAGAATGATCGAGAGCTTCCTTGTTTACAACTGGACGGTGACGATTGCCTGTGTGGCGGGCGTCTGCGGGGTATTTGCGCTGCTGTATCTTTGGGTCTACCGGATGACGGCAAAAATGTATTTCCGCATCGTCAAGTGGTGAAGAAAATGGAGGAGACCCTTTTCTGAACCGAAAAAAAGCCGCCGGCCGGACCGATGGCGCTGCGGAAGGAAGAAGGCGGTTCGTAAAAAACGGCAGCTTTGTCAAAGCCAAAAGGCCGTCCCGAAAGGGACGGCCTTTTAAATGGAAGAGAGGGAAAAAGGCTTTTCGCCGTGGTCCCACAGCAGCCTTACACCAGCCGCAGCGCTTTGACCGCTCTCTCGTCCGGCGTGGCGTAGAGGGTTCGGTTGGTAGTGTAGATAACAAAGCCGGGTTTGGAACCGGAGGGCTTTTTGACGTATTTTCGGGGCGTGTAGTCTACCGGCACCTGAGCGGAGGTGCGGGCCTTGGAATGCCACGCCGCCAGCAGGGCAGCCTCCCGCAGGGTGGTTTCTGAGGGAGCGGCGGATTTGACGATCACATGGGAGCCGGGAATCTTCTTGGTGTGCATCCAGATGTCGTCGCCGTCCGCAAAGCGCAATGTCAGATAGTCGTTCTGCACGTTGTTTTTGCCCACGAAGATATCCGTCCCATCGCTGGAAAGATAATGGAGGGGCTTGGTCTGCGCGATCTTCGGCGGACGCTTGCGGCCTTTTTCCGGCCGGACGTAGCCCTCGCGGATCAGCTCCTCGCGAATCTCCGCCAGTTCATTTTCCTCCGTGCAGTTTTCCAGATTGTTCAGCTGTCCCTCCAGATATTCCAGCTCCTCGGTGATCTCAGCGATCTGACCGTCTGCCATGTCATAGGCCGCCTTGGCCTTGTTGTACTTTTTGTAGTACCGCTGAGCGTTGGCGGAAGGGGAGAGCGTCGGGTCGAGGGGAATGGTGACAGCGCTGAGATCTTCGGAATAGTAGTTCTGCACCGTGGCGCTGCGGGCGCCCCGCTCAAGCTGATAGGCGTTGGCGGTCAGAAGTTCGCCAAAAAGGCGGTACTGCTCCATCCGTTCCGATTGGCGGAGGATGTCCTGCTGGATCGCCAGCTTTTTGCAGCAGCGTTCGACGTTGTTGGTCAGGATGCGGTGCAGCGACGCACCCTTTTGCCGGATGCGGTCGGCCCGCTCCCGCAGGTCGTAAAAGACGTCCATCGTTTCGCTGATGGAGTCGTAGGAGCGCTTGAACTGCGAGGCGTACTGCATGGGGTCGTAGGGGAAGAAGCTGACCGGATCGCCGTAGTCGTTGAGCACCAGGGTCGGATAGAATTCTCCCCGGCGGATGCCGTCAAAAAATCCGGCGATGCGCCCGGCTGCGATGGCGCGGCGCGCTTCGTCAAACTCTGTAAAGCATGCGGCGTCGCTTCCGGCTGCACGGCAGGCGATCTCGCTCGCCGCGGCGGGAGAAAGCCCCGACCACAACGAGAGGATCGCACGGCCCAGGGGCGCGGAGGAGGTTTCCAGCATCCGGCGTATGGTTTCTTCGTCCGCTTCGGTGGGATCGGCCTTGTCCTGCGCGGGGGGCGCTTCGTAGCGCACGCCGGGCATCAGCACGCGCACGGAAGAAATGGCGGGCGTCACGTGACGGATGGCGTCGACGATGGTGCCATCCTCCTTGATCAAAACGATATTGGAGTGCTTGCCCATGATCTCCATGATGAGCGTGAAGGTGGAAAGCTCGCCCAGCTCGTCCTGCGCTTCGACTGCGATGTGCAAAATGCGGTCAAAACCCGGCTGTGTCAGGGAGAGCACCCGGCCGCCGGTGAGATGCTTTCGCATCAGCATACAGAACATCGGCGGCTCTGCGGGATTCTGCCGTCCGGCCCGGGTGAGTTGCACCCTCCCACGGGCGGCGTTGGCCGAAAGCAACAGACGGTGGCCGCCGCGCAGCAGCAGCAGCAGCTCGTCCTTTTCCGGCTGGTAGATCTTTTCTATTTTTGCGCCGACGATCTTCTGCACAAGCTCTGTGCGTGCCGCGGCGAGGGTGATTCCATCCATCGAGAAAAACTCCTTTTTGTTCCGGCGGTTTGTCCGCAGGAGGGATGAGACCTGTTTCCTTCTGTCGGGGTCAATTATATCCTAAAAAAATGGCTTTGCAAAGCGATGAGCGGTTTTGCGTCTGAAAAACAGGACGGGCGAATACACTGATAGAGAAAGTACAGACAGCGAGGAGGAGTTTTCCATGCGTAGGATCCTGGCGGCGGCGTTGTGTGCGCTACTGCTCTTGACGGCGGCGGGCTGCAAAAAGGAACAGCAGGCGGCGCCGGTGCTGGCGGAGACGCTTTCGGCAGAGGCGGGGATGCGCAACACCATTTTGTATTATCAGGAGGCGTCTGGCCTGATCGTGCCGGCCATGAAGGCGATCCCCTGGGAGGAGGGGATCGGAAAGGCGGCGCTGGGCAACCTGACCGCATCGGCGGAAAACAGCGAGTACGCTCAGTCATTGGGCCTTGAGCCAACTGTGCCGGAAGGGGTGGAGTTCGGCCTGCGCATCCTTGACGGCGGCGCGGCACGGGTGGATCTAAGGAATCTTCCGGCCCTTTCAAGCGCGCAGCAGGAGCGCAATCTCGTTACATCGGTGGTCAACACGCTGATGGAATTTTCTTCGGTCAATACGGTGCAGATCCTCATCGAGGGGAAAGAGCTGGAGACCCTGCCGCAGGGAATGGATATCAGCCGCCCCTTTGGCCGGATCTCCATGAACCCTGAGACGCTGGCCGTCATGGGCGGAGATAGCGGCGGCAATACGGTCGAACTGTATTTTCCCAATCAGGAAGGAACGCTGAACGTTCCAGTGACCCGCAGCCTGGAGGAGGAGCCGACGCTTCAGCGGGCGATCGAGGAGCTTCTGAAGGGGCCGGCGCAGACAGATGCGCTGCAAAGCTGCTTTCCGGCCGGGACGGAGCTCTTGGGCGTAACGGTGGAGCGGGGTGTCGCGATCGTCGATTTTTCCAGAGAGTTTGAGAATATCTGTGAGTATGAGAACCTTTCCGTCCGGGCGGTGGAGACGCTGGCCTTGACCTGCGAAAGCTTCGGCGTGCCATCGGTGCAGATCAGGGTGGAAGGGAAGGACTGGGATGCTGCGGTCATCGCGCCGCTGTACGCCAACCGCTTTGCAAAGTAAAAAGGCTAAAAAGGCTGAAAAGGTTCCGCGAGGGGCCTTTTTGCCGTTTTTGGCGGGGAATGGTTGACGGAAGACATTCTGGGGCTTATCATTTTGGAGGAATCAAACAGAAGAAAGGATACGGAGAATGGAACGAGTGGATCAAAGGGCCTGCGACGCGCTGCGGCCTGTACAGATCACGACGGATTATACGGAATATGCAGACGGCTCTGTGCTGATCCGCTGCGGAAAAACAAGAGTGCTCTGTACGGCGATGATCGAGGAAAGGGTACCGCCTTTCCTGACTGGAAGCGGACGGGGATGGCTGACGGCAGAGTACGCTATGCTGCCTTCTTCGACGCCCCAGAGAAAAAAGCGGGAAAATTACAAAAACGGTCCGGATGGCAGAAGCGTGGAAATCGCCCGCCTGATCGGCCGGTCGCTCCGCTGCGCCGTGGCGCTGGAAAAGCTGGGTGAACGGACGGTCAAGGTGGACTGCGACGTTTTGCAGGCGGACGGCGGCACCCGCACCGCCTCGATTACGGGCGGATATGTGGCGGTGGCGCTGGCGCTGCATCGGGCGGGGCTGGCAGAGACCTGCCTTAAGAGCAATGTGGCCGCCGTCAGTGTAGGCGTTGTGAAGGATGAGCCTCTTCTGGATCTTTGCTATGTGGAAGATTCCAGCGCAGATGCGGATGTCAACCTGGTCATGGCAGGAGATGCTTTTGTGGAGGTGCAAGGCACCGGCGAGCGGCGGCCCATTGTCCGGCAGGAGCTGGACCGGCTTTTGGAACTGGGAGAAAAGGGCATCCGTGAGCTCTATGAAAAACAGAACGCTGCCATCGCGCAGGCGCTTGGACAGAAAAAGGAGACAGAACGATGAAACTGGTGATCGCTTCCAATAACGCGCATAAAGTGCGGGAAATCAAGCAGATCCTGGCCCCCTGGTTTGACGACGTGGTCTCTCTCAGGGACATGGGAGTTGAGATCGAGGTGGTGGAGGACGGCGAAACTTTTGAGGAAAACGCCGCAAAAAAGGCGAGAGAAGTCCATGCGCTGCTGCCCGACTGCGCGGCGCTGGCGGATGATTCCGGCTTGGTGGTGGACGCTCTTGGCGGTGCGCCTGGCGTGTATTCCGCCCGCTATTCCGGCGCCGGCCCCATGGGAGAAGGCGCTACGGACGAGAAGAACAATCAAAAGCTCCTTAGGGAAATGGAAGGGGTCCCGGAGGGAAAACGGGCATGCCGCTTCGTATCCTGTATCGCGCTGGTTCGCCCCGGAAAGGAAATACTCATGGCCCGCGGCACCTGCGAGGGCAGGGTGGGCTACGAGGAAAAAGGCGACGGCGGCTTTGGATATGATCCGCTTTTCGTGATCCCGGAACTTGGGAAAACCTATGCCCAGATTACGGCGGAGGAAAAAAATGCGGTGAGCCATCGTGGCGCGGCGCTTCGGGAGCTGCACCGCCTGCTCGAGCAGGAGCAGAAGTAAGCTTGAATGGAAACGGAGAAAACAGTCGGATGGGCAGGACGGTTCGAATTGGTGTGTTCAGCGATTCTCACGGAGACAGGCAGGCGCTGCGGGATGCCGTGCGCGCCGCAGGAGTGCTCAATGGGGCGATCTTCCTTGGGGATTACGCGGAGGATGCGCAGGTACTCGTTGACGAGGGCCTGCCCACGGCTGTGGTGCGGGGCAATAACGACTTTGGTTCTTTGGCGGCGGATGAGCTGACACTGGAAGAAGGAGGCGCGAGAATTTTCTGCACCCACGGACATCGTTATGGGGTCTATTTCGGAACGGACAAGCTTTATTACCGTGCGCGGGAAAAAGAGGCAAAGGTGGCGCTTTTCGGCCATACGCACCGGCCTCTTTTGGAAAACAACGGCGGACTTTTGATCGTCAACCCGGGCAGTGTCTCCTGCCCAAGAGCGGGAAAACCCACTTACGCGATCCTGGAAATCAGGAACGGAGAAGTCGACGCTGATATCCGCTGGGTCTATGGCTGAGCGGCCGGCAGAACCGGAGGAGTTGTGCTGAAAAATCTGAAGAGATGGTTGACATGGGACGAATTGGGTGCTATACTTTTTAAGCGTTGGCAGTGAATGCAGAGCGCCGCCGAGGGAATGAGCACACAGCGGTTCATCCATTTGCGCCTGTAGCTCAGTTGGATAGAGCAACGGCCTTCTAAGCCGTAGGTCCCGGGTTCGAATCCCTGCAGGCGCGCCATTCTTTTTAATTTGATATGGTGGGTATAGCGCAGTTGGTTAGCGCGCCAGATTGTGGCTCTGGAGGCCGTGGGTTCGACTCCCACTACCCACCCCATTTTTATTTGATTCTTTGGTTCGTGTCGGCGGAGTTCATGGCCCCTGGCCGTTCATTGGGGTGTAGCCAAGCGGTAAGGCACGGGACTTTGACTCCCGCATTCGCAGGTTCGACCCCTGCCACCCCAGCCACTTTCTTTTTGACTCATTAGCTCAGTTGGTAGAGCACTTGACTTTTAATCAAGGGGTCCGGGGTTCGAACCCCCGATGAGTCACCATTCGTGCGGGCGTGGCGGAATTGGCAGACGCGCCAGATTTAGGTTCTGGTGTTTATACGTAAGAGTTCGAGTCTCTTCGTCCGCACCATTTCTTGAATTGGAGCGCGGCTGCAAATTTCATGGCGTCTCAGCTTTAAGAAGTAGGGAATTCTCTTTTTCTGCGGGAGTAGCTCATTTGGTAGAGCGCCGCCTTGCCAAGGCGGAGGTAGCGGGTTCGAGCCCCGTCTTCCGCTCCATTTTGCGGGTGTAACTCAATGGTAGAGTTCCAGCCTTCCAAGCTGGCTACGTGGGTTCGATTCCCATCACCCGCTCCATTAAACGCATTCGCGTGATTCCGAAAAACGGTCGGTTTTTTCCATAAAGTTGTTGACAAACTTCGGCAGCAATGGTAAAATTTGTAACCGTGATACGGAAATATGGGCGATTAGCTCAGTTGGTAGAGCACCTGACTCTTAATCAGGGTGTCCCGGGTTCGAGCCCCTGATCGCCCACCAGAAAAAAGACAGATCTTTCGAATCTGTCTTTTTTCTATTTGCTTGTAGTGATGTTCTGAGAGCAGTTGGGGCGAATAATAAATAGTACTTTTCGCGGAAAGAAGGATACGGGAGAAGGATAAAAGCCCGGGGCGCAGGGAGTATCCCTCTTGCCCCGCCGAAGTATCATTAGCAAAAAGCAGGCCTTTCGGCCTGCTTTCACTCTTCCTACTTTGTAGCGCCGTAAGCCGCTGCATTCTGACCCGCGATCCTGCCGGATACGAAGGTCCAGCTCTGCGCCTGACCGGCCCAGGGGGTGTAGGCCTTGCCGGAGGCGTTGCATACGCCTTCAGAGTCCTGACCGACTGCGTACAGGTTTTCGATCACGGACCCGTCCTCACGCAGTACGTTCATGTTCGCGTCCACATCCAGGCCGCCAACGGTGGCGTAAGAGTAGGCAGCGGCGATGACTGCGTAGTACGTGGTCTCCCTGCCGCCCAGGGATTCGCTCAGGGCAGCTTCATTGCATCCGGTGGCTGCGGCCAGCTCTGCGATACTGCTGGCCTTAATCACGTTGCCGTATTTCATGCCCACCTCAAGTATGGTGTCGATGTCCGCCACGGGAACGCCTACTTCAAAGGTACCACCCTGGCCCATGCGGGGCACTGCGGCTACTGTCTTGGCATAGCTCTCGCGCAGTCCCTCGATGCGGATAGCGTCTATCTCCTCCTGGGTATACACCACATAATACTGGTAGCCAGGAGCGTAAGTGATGTCGGGCTTGGGATTGCCCCACAGTTCGCCGTTCACGGTCACTGCCAGCTGGTCAGAAGACAGGCACAGAGCGGTGAGGATGGCCTTCTGGGTGGAGTCAAGATCATCATTGCGGATGATGTTGGGTACCTGAGTGATGTGGATCATTGCGGGCACGTCAATGTTGAACAGCGCGCCGCCCACGGCCTGAGCCATCTGGATACCGGCGCCGTTGTTGATGGTGGTACCGAATACGTTGACGGAACTGCCAAGATACCGTTCCATCATTTCCTCGTTGCCTACGAAGCCGCCAGTAGCGAGTATTACGGAGTCGCCGTAAACTTCGTACATGCTGCCGTCGTAGCTGATGGCCCGCACGCCGGTCACGCTGCCGGAGGCATCGGTGATGAGCTCAGTGGCGGTGAGTTCGGTGGAGTAGCCGCTCTTTTCGTTCAGGGCTGCCGCCTTGTCCAGAGCGGCCTGGTAGGCGTTTGCGGTGTTTACGCGGCGCTCCACGACGGTGTCGCCCACGTAATAGGTCCAAAGTGCAGTCCATTCGGGCTTTACAAAGCTGCCTTTGAGACCGGAAACCTGGATGCCGAAATTTTCAATGTAGAAATCCAGGGCTTCACCGGATTCGTCAATGGCGATTTTGATGATGTCGGCCTTGCCTTTATCGCCCACGTACTCCATCCACACATCGTAGACTTCCCCGGCGTCGATGTAGTCCTCACCGTTATTGGCGGTCTCTTTCAGGTATTCGGAATTGATGGCCATGGGACCAGCGGTGTTGACGGAGTTGCCGCCCACAAGAGCCGCCTGCTCAATGCCGAATACGGAAGCGCCTTCGTGAGCTGCGGAGCAGTAGGACAGAATGCCGGAGCCGCCAAGGCCCACAACGATAACGTCATATCCCTCGAGCACTACGGCGTCGGCGGCCTTTTCGACAGGGGTGTACCACTGGGTGCTGTCGCCGCCTGCCAGCTCGATAGCCTGTGCGACACAGCTCCTTACGGCGTTGGAGGAGTAAGTAGCACCGGTGACAGCGTCCACTGTCAGGGACTGGGCCTCGATCAGGCGGGGAATGTAGATCTCAGGTATAGCGGTAAGGGTCTTGCCGGTCTGGGAATCTGTCTCTTCCACGACGATGATGTCGGCGATTGCGCCGTCCTTAAAGGTCACGTCGCAGGTCATCATACCGGTGACGCTGAAGGAGGAGGCGGTGGCAGTATAGGTGCCGTCCTGCACAGGGGTCTTTACGGCCTCTTCTGCTTCGGCAGCCTGGGCCAGTGCGGAAGAGAGGGCTACCTTCACGGCATCGGTGGTGATGGTAGCGCCTGCGACGGCATCGAATTCAGCGCTTTGGGCAGCCATGACGCGGCTGATGAGGTCAGCCTCTGCGGCCTGGCCGATGGAGGGAGTCTCTGCGGAAAGATCCAGAGCCACATCAATGATAGAGTCGGCATCTACGGTGATGGTGACGGTCACCTTACCCATGCCAGTGGCCTCTGCGGTGTAAGTGCCGGGAATGTACAGGCTTTCCTCCGCGGGAGCCGCTGTGGGCTCTGCGGTGGCAGGTGCAGCCGTGGGCTCAGAAGCAGTTTCCGGATCGTCGGCGGGGGCTGCGCAGGCTGCCATGGAGAGCGCCATGAAAGCTGCAAGCCAAAAGGACAAAAACTTCTTCATTTGTGATACCTTCTTATGGTTTGTGCAAAGTATATCAAAATCCATAAAAATAAAGAAGAAACGAAAAGTTCCGTTTCTTCAACCACATGTTGCCGCTGTTCTGACATAAAACGCTTGTTTGAGGTTTTTGTTTGGTGATATCATACAATTAGTTTATTTAAGGAAGATATGCCATGGACAGCCGTCAACTGTTGTATTTTAAGACCGTCTGTGACGAGGGAAGCTTTACCCGCGCCGCGGAAAAGCTTTATATATCTCCGCAGGGCATAAACAAGGCCATAAGGAAACTGGAGGAAGAGCTGGGGGTGCCGCTTTTTGAGACGACCACCCTGGGCATCAGGCTCACCAATTTCGGCATGGCGCTGCAGGGTCATGCGGCAGACTATATTGCCAATCACAATTACATCATCGAAAAGATAGCCGCCATGAGGGATGGGCTGGATTATTCTCTTGTGATAGGGCTGCAAAGCGGATCATCCACCCAGATGCCCCAGGGGTTTTTTCCGGATTTTATAGAGGCCAATCCGGACATTACCGTCAGCATACGCAGCTATCATCAGGGAAGCATGAAAGAGGCAATGGAGAACACAGATATCAAAGTCTGGTTCTGCAGCGGGCCATTTGACACAGAAAAATACGAAGTGCTGTACGAAAAACATCATAAGCTGTTTCTCATAGCTGCAGAGAGCCATCCGATAGCCGCAAAAAAGTGTGTGAAGATGAGCGATCTGCAGGGCCTGCCGCTGATCGAGATCGCCTATAACCTGGGGCATAAGGATCAGCTGATACAGAATCTGGCTCAGACGGGGGTTTCGCCCCAGTACCTCATGGACACTCCTGACAGGCGGCTGACTATGGATCTAGTGCAGCGCGGCCTTGCGGTAAGCTTTCACGGCGGCAACTATTATAAAGCCTTCCCCGGCATCGTGCCGGTTGAGATCGAAGATATGGATATACAGTTCTCCACGGGCATCGTGATCAGAAAGGATGCCTGCAGAACGACTGCAATTGAGCGTTTTGTGAGCCATATTGAAGAGCGGCTGAAAAAAGGCGAACCGACCGAGGGGTAGAACGGGCCAAGGTGAAGGCCTTTTGACTGTAAAATTTTAAATTATGAAAAGTTTTAAATTGGGTAGTGACAAAAGGGATGGAACGTGCTATAATACTTTTTGTACGCGGGAGTAGCTCATTTGGTAGAGCGCCGCCTTGCCAAGGCGGAGGTAGCGGGTTCGAGCCCCGTCTTCCGCTCCATTATGGGCGATTAGCTCAGTTGGTAGAGCACCTGACTCTTAATCAGGGTGTCCCGGGTTCGAGCCCCTGATCGCCCACCACATTAAGACGTCGTCTATGGATATCGCATAGCGGCGCAAAACTATGGGACATCCCCGTGAATAATGGGGGTGTCCCGCTTTTTATGTTTATTTTGGGGTGCTTTTGTTTCTGGTCACTATACTATCCTGATGAAGACGGAATTCTGGTGTATAAATTCTGGTGTATACTTGTATTTGTAAGAATGGATTTTTCTACGCATTATGGTTCATCATCCGAAAGAGCCTATGTTTAGATGTCTAGCGAAACGGAGTGATAAGAATGTCTGACTATCGTGGTGTAGTATATACAAAGGACTGGGTCGTGAAACTCGTCCTTGACATCGCTGGCTATACCACAGATAAGCCACTCTGGGAAAAAGTAATTGTTGAACCCTCATGCGGAAATGGCTCTTTTTTGCGTGAGATCATTTACAGATTACTGGAAACTTCTGCGCGGGATAATACACTTGATTATGAACACCTTTCAAAATGCATTAGATGTTTTGATCTTGACGCTGATGCGGTCGAATCCTGCAAATATATGGCAAAGATGACTCTGGAGGAGTTCGGCCTTTCTGATTCAGATGTCTCTTCGCTCACAGATGCATGGATTCTTTGTGCTGATTATCTGCTTACCGGTGAGCTTTCCGCGGACTTTGTTGTCGGCAATCCGCCCTATTTACGTGCCGCTGAAATTTCACCAGAAGCGCGAGATAGATATATTACCCGATTCTCTACTATGACAAAAGGTTGCGATATCTTTGTCGGGTTCTTCCAAAAGGGAATGGAATCTATTCAGTATTGTGGTGGTGTTCTCTGCTTTATTTGCGCAGATAGATGGATGCAGAATCAATATGGAAAGAATTTGAGAAACTTGATTTCATCTTACTATCACATTGACACTTTGGTGCGGATGCACGAAGTTGATGCTTTTGAGACGGAAGTATCTGCATATCCTGCGATTACTAGAATTGATCTCAATGATGGAGGAATAAAGTATGTGGACTGTGCCGCTGCATTCGGCCCGGCAAATGTCGCAGAACTTCAAGAGTGGCTTAACGACGGAACTACGGACTACTTCGGGAGAAATTTCTCTGCGACACTTCTCAAGCATCCGCGTGATGATGCTGTGATTCCGCTGGCAAATCCACAGAAAGTCAGAAATGTCATGAAGTTGATGAACCAATTCCCATCCTTGGAAGACTCCGGCGTTAAAATTGGCATAGGACTTGCCACTGGAAGAGATGATGTCTATATTGTTGACGATCCAAGTGTGGTAGAAGAGGATAGATTACTCCCGGTATTTAATATGCGCGATTGGAGGCGGCACAACGTAAAAGATAAGTGGCTTATTAACCCTTGGAACAGGGACGGGAGTTTGGTCAGCTTATCGGATTACCCGCTAATGAAATCGTATTTTGAGAGGCACAGAAGTGACATTGCTTCAAGGCACATTGCGAAAAAGAATGCAGATTCTTGGTATAGAACAATTGATAAGATCAATTGGGGCATTCTGGGGATGCCGATGCTGCTTTTTCCTGATATGGCAATGAATGCAGATCCGGTATATAGCGATGGATCGAGATATCCTTGCCATAACTGCTATTGGCTTGTGTCTGATAGCTGGGATCTCAAAGTGCTAGGCGGATTGCTTATGAGTGAAGTTGCAGAGTCTTTCGTAGATGCTCTCGGTGTGAAAATGCGCGGCGGAACGAAGCGTTTTCAAGCGCAGTATCTTAGATTGATCCACGTACCAGAGCCGAATAGTATTCCGTCAGAGACGGCGGCGCAATTAAGAAATGCATTCGAAACAAATAATAGGAATGCCGCTAATAAAGCCGCGATGTCAGCGTATGGATTGGAGAGTTAAATATAAAGCAGGCTTTGCTCCAGATGTATGCAGACCTTGATGCTGCTGGAAAGAGGCAACTTGAGCGAGGTGTTCATGATCAAGGAGCGCGTAGTCAAGTGACGAGTGGAAAACATCTGAATCCGGTAGCTCAAGCAATCCGAACAGATCTTATCAGGATTGGATACCATGAGGATGAGGTTTACTATGAAGGTGGATGTTTGAGACTCCCAGGGTGGTTCAGGCCATCAAAAGACTGGGATTTACTTGCATTTGATGATAGTAATCTGCTCGCGGTCTTGGAACTCAAAAGCATCAACAGTTCTTTCGGGAACAATGCAAATAACAGGACAGAAGAGTCTCTTGGAAGCGCTGTGGATGCTGCAATGCTATAAAGAATGAGTTGATCCCGTTTCAGACGAAACCGCCGCTTCTTGGGTATGTTCTCGTCGTGAGATTGTGCGAGGATAGCACTAAACCTGGAGGAGCAGGGCTTAGCAGTGTTTATCCGATTGACACAGTTTATGAGCATGCATCATATTTTGAAAGACTGAGCGTGATGTGCCGAAGGTTGCTTGCAGAGCAGATTTATCAGGCCGTCTGGATTGTAGGAGTTAATCCCGAAACGGGAGAGATAGTTGAACCAGAGGTTGATCTGACCTATGATAAGTTTATTGCTTCGTTAAAATCCCAACTTTGCATTCATCGAGCATAACCTGTGTCGTCTCGTAATTCGATTGGGGCGAGAACCCTATGATTGCTTTGAGCTCGTGGGAGCGTATTGGACAGCCTCAAAACCGGTTTCAAAGATACACTCCGCTATATTATTCTTATGTCATTTTATTAAAAAAGATTCTGTTTGTATATTCGTCAAGAATCTTTTGATCTAGAAATCAGGAGAATTGGTGCGGTTTTAGCTATTCGTGTCACGCATAATGAAACTTGGTGGAAACGTGTCAAAGTATGATATAATACAAAAGTAAGGGCGACGATATCCATTGTTGACGTCCTAACACAGAAAATCTGAACTTGCAGTGAGTTCGGATTTTTTTTCTTTACCACATCATATATGGCGGCGGGAGAAGTGACAATTGTTTTCTTCTCCCGCCTTTTTACGAATATGAATTTTTCTGAAATAACGCAGAGTGGATTGACAACAGAGGTTGAATGGATTAAACTTCTTATAAGGTTGAATGAATTAAATCTCTGGAGGAAAGAAAAATGGGAACGCCGAAAATCTTTGAAAGCGAATACCGTTTCTGTCTGATCCTGTGGGAAAACGAGCCGGTGAGCAGTACGCAGATGGTCCGGCTCTGCAGGGAAAAGTTGGGGTGGTCCAAGGCGACGACCTATACGGTTATCCGGCGGCTTTCAGAACGGGGCGTTTTGAAAAACGAGAGCGCCGTTGTCACATCCTTGGTCTCCAAGGACGAGGTGCAGGCGGCGGAGATCGACGAACTAGTGGAAAAGACTTTTGAAGGCTCGCTGCCTGCCTTTGTCGCCGCCTTTACGCGGAACCGGAAGCTTTCGCCGGCGGAGGCGGCAGAAATTCGCCGCATGATCGATTCCTATGAGGAGGAGTGACCATGGAGACAGTATTTCTCGAGGTGCTGAACCGGAGTATTGCGGCCGGGTGGCTGGTGCTTGTGGTGGTGCTGCTGCGAATGGTCTTCAAAAAAGGCCCCAAGGCGTTTCGATGCGTTTTATGGGGGCTGGTAGGGCTCCGGCTGATTCTGCCCTTTTCGCTCGAAAGCGTATTGAGCCTGGTGCCGAGTCCGGAGACCGTCAGCCCAGAAATTCTCTATGCGAAGGAGCCGATGATCCACAGCGGGATTGATGCAGTGAACCGGGTGGTCAATCCTGTGCTCTCTGAATCCCTGGCGCCAGAGCCCTTTATGAGCGCGAATCCCATGCAAATCCTCGTGGCGGCCGCGGCGTATTTGTGGATCGCCGGAATGGCGGCGATGGTCCTGTACGGCGTCATCAGCGGTATCCGCCTGAAGTGCCGCGTGGCACAGGCGGTTCCGCTGCGGGAGAACCTCTGGCAGTGCGAAAAGGTAAGAACGCCCTTTGTATTCGGTTTTTTCCGGCCGAGGATCTACCTGCCTTTTGCCGTGGAAGAGGAAACCATGGCCCATGTCGTTGCCCATGAACAGGCCCACATCCGCCGGCGGGATCATTGGAGCAAGGCAGCGGCTTTTCTGCTTCTGGCCGTATACTGGTTCCATCCACTGTTGTGGGCGGCGTATTTTCTGCTTTGCCGGGATATGGAGCTGGCCTGCGACGAGCGGGCGGTGCGAGGCATGGGCACGGAAGAGCGCAAGGCCTATTCCCAGGCGCTGCTCAGCTGCAGCATGCCCCACCGGGCTGCGGCGGTCTGCCCGCTGGCTTTTGGCGAGGTAGGGGTCAAAGCACGCATCAAAAATGTACTGCACTATAAAAAGCCGGCATTTTGGGTCAGTGCGGCGGCAGTCGTTCTGTGTGCTGTCGCGGCAGTCTGTTTTTTGACCGATCCCCAAGGGGAAAGCGATCCGCTCTCCCTGGTATCAGAATTCCCCGGCGACGGCGTCTATACCGGCGGCCGGCTGCTGGCAGAGAATCTGGCTCTTTCCTACCAGCCGGAGGACGGCAGTTATTACAAAGAGATCCGCCTTTCCTACGGCAGGCTGACCGTGGTCAACAGCGAAGGGGAGACAATTTTTGAGGGCAGCGGCTCTTCCGTGTCCCAGATGACCCGCCGGGCGCTGCTGGAACGGCTGAAAGAGGGACTGGTCTGGTGGTTCCTTGAGGATGGATCCATGGTCGAATCGGGGGAAGCGGGAACGCCGGTGCCCGAATACCACTCCCTGGAGGACATGGCGGTCTATTTCTACTTTCCCGAAGGGGGCGATCCTGAAAAGCCTTCCTTCAGCATCTATTTCTTTCATGGGCAACCCCTTTGGTTTGCCGAAGGAGAGATGGGGCGGATCTATGAGCTACTTCCTGCCGGAGAGCAGGACAGTGTGGCGGGTTACGTCTCCGGAGGTATCCTTTATGAGGGCAGGGGAATAGGAAACGCCTGGAATCCCGACGACTGCCGGTATCTGATCGGGTCAGACGGAAGCTTTGCCATCATCGATCAAAATACCGGTGAGCTTCTGGCGGCTGCGTCCGGCGTTAAATGGAACTGGACGCCCCTCAAAGACAACATGGCGCTCTGGAACGGCTGCTTCTCCGGACCGGATTCCGCCCCTGCGCCGGATATCAGCGCCTACGGGAAGCCCCTGATGCTGGAGCTCTCCGGGCGGTTGTGCCTTTTGAACATGGACGGCGAGCTGTGGCTGATGGAAAAAGCAGAGAGCGGCAGCGCCCAAAGGATCGTCCGGCTGGCGCCGGAGGGAACTGCGGCGGAGAGCGCCGTGTGGGAATCGACGCCCCTTCTGAGTTCGCGAACACCGGCCTTCCCCTTTCGGTTTGACTGCGGCAGCTATACTCAAATCGAGGCGACTGCCAGCGAAGGCCTGCTCATCGGCTTTGACGACCAGGGAAGAACAGACGCTGTGGGTTACCCGGAAGGGAAAAACCTGACCGTACCGGTGGGAAGCGCGCTCTACTGGTCACCATGGGATGGAGAAAGCAGCGCGATGTCTGCGCAGATCGGCTTCACGGTTTGGAAGGAGGAAACGCCTCTTTATAGTGGAACGATCTTCATCACGGGGGAGAAAACGCAGGAGGTTTCTTATGTCGACGCACTGTATACGGCAGCACTGACCGGTACGAAAACGCTTTCCATCGCACAAGACGGCGAAACGGGTGGCGCACTGATCTTTCCCAGAGTGGAAACAGAGGAAGCGGACTGAACCTCAAAACAAAAAGGAGCGGAAAAACCGCTCCTTTTCAGCTTGTCCAGAGAAAAAACGGCGATCAGTCGTCGTCCTCCGTATACCCTGGCTCGATCAGGCCGAGGTTGCCGTCCTTGCGAAGGTACAGGACGTTGACTTCATCCGTATCCGCATTGGTGAATACGAAGAAGGAATGTCCCAGCAGCTCCATTTGCAGCGCGGCTTCTTCCACGTCCATGGGTTTGTAGGCAAAGCGTTTGGTTCGTACGATGCGGCGCTGCGGTTCGCTGAGAGATTCCTTTGCCGGTGCGGAGAAATCGGCGAAGGCGTCGGCGCGAAGGCCGCGGCTGAGCTTGGTGCGGTGCCTGGAAATCTGCTTTTCGAGCTTGTCAAGAACGTTGTCAATGGAAGCGTACATGTCGCCGGTTACTTCCTCGCCGCGGATGAGGACGCCGTCAAAGGGGATGGTCACCTCGCAGATGTGACGGGTCTTTTCCACGGAAAGTGTGACAACTACCTCGGTTTCCGGTTTCAGATAGCGCTGGAGTTTTCCAACTTTCTTTTCCGTAAGGGTCCTGAGGTAATCGGAAACTTCGATGTTTTTGCCGACGATGGTAATCTTCATTCTTTTCAGCTCCTTTCCATCGGGCTGCCGGAGGAGCCGGAGCCCCACGGGACTGTTTATAAACTTCGACGGAAAGAAGAAAACTCCTCTTTCCTCAAAGGAAAAGAAATGACCGCTAAAAATTTTTAAGTGGCGGGAAACGCCTGAAAGAGGGACGCTTCTTGTGAATTTTTGGCGAATTTCTCCGGAAGCGGGCAGTTTTCAGTGCCGCTGCGTTGCCCGGAAAATTTTCCTGTGGTAAAATATCATCGGTGTGTTGTGTGCAAGAATGCACAGATGGGAAAAAAGAGCTGACAGCGCACGCAAACCGCCCAAACGTCAGGGCGGTGTTTACGGCAGACCAACGGAAAACCGTTTTGACAAGCGCGGATGGAAGCAGCTGTTCCGTCCGAAAGAGAAAGGGAACAATACCATGGGATTTTTTTCTAAGCTGTTCGGCGGCAAGGACAGCGCCGTGCGTAAGCTGACGCCGCAGGTCGAGCAGATTAACGCGCTCGAACCGCAGATGAAGGCACTTTCCGACAGCGAGCTGCGGGCCAAGACCGGGGAGTTCCGCAGCCGTCTTGCGGCGGGCGAAACTCTGGATGACCTGCTGCCCGAAGCCTTTGCGGTAGTTCGGGAGGCGGCGTGGCGCTCCATCGGCATGCGCCATTTTGACGTGCAGCTCATCGGCGGCATCGTGCTGCATCAGGGGCGCATCGCCGAGATGAAGACCGGTGAAGGCAAGACACTGGTCGCCACGCTGGCCAGTTACCTCAACGCGCTGGCCGGAAAGGGCGTTCATGTGGTCACAGTCAACGATTACCTCGCCAAACGCGACGCTGAATGGATGGGCAAGGTACATCGCTTCCTCGGCCTTTCTGTCGGCGTGATTCTTTCGCAGATGCCCGGCGACGAGCGCCGCAAGGCCTACGCCTGCGACATTACCTACGGCACCAACAATGAATTCGGTTTTGACTACCTCAGGGATAATATGTGTGTCTACAAGGAAGACATGGTTCAGCGGGAGCTTTATTACGCCATCGTTGACGAGGTGGACTCCATTTTGATCGACGAAGCGCGCACGCCCCTGATCATCAGCGGCAAGGGGGATGAGTCCTCTGAGCTGTACATCCAGGCGGACCGCTTTGTCAAGGCCCTCAAGCGGGGCGAGGACACTGTGGAGCGCTCCAAGTACGAGACCATGAACATGACCGCGGAAGAGGCCTTTGCAAACAGCGGCGACTACACGGTCGATCCCAAGCGCAAGACCGTTACCCTGACCGCCAGCGGCGTGGAAAAGGCGGAGCGGTATTTCCGCATCGAACGGCTCACAGACGCGGACAACACCGAGATCAACCACCATATCCAGCAGGCGCTCAAGGCCAACGCCATTTTCAAGCGGGATGTGGACTACGTCATTCAGGACGGCAAGATCATGATCGTCGACGAATTCACCGGCCGCATCATGCACGGCCGCCGTTACAGCGAGGGGCTTCATCAGGCCATCGAAGCCAAGGAGGGCGTACAGATCAAAAACGAAAGCAGGACGCTCGCCACGATCACCTACCAGAACTATTTCCGCATGTATCATAAGCTGGCGGGCATGACCGGCACGGCCAAGACCGAAGAGGGTGAATTCCAGGGCATTTACAGCCTTGACGTGGTGGAGATCCCCACAAATCGCCCCAACATCCGAAAGGATCTTGACGATGTGGTTTATCTCCATGAAGATGCCAAGCTCAATGCGGTCATTGAGGAGATCTGTCAGGTTCATGCTACAGGCCGTCCTGTGCTGGTGGGTACGGTCTCCGTGGAAAAGAGCGAAACCCTGAGCAAAATGCTCTCCCGGCGCGGGATCCGCCATGAGGTGCTCAACGCCAAAAACCATAAAAAAGAGGCGGAGATCATCGCGCAGGCCGGCAAGAAGGATGCTGTGACCATTGCAACCAATATGGCGGGTCGCGGCACGGACATTCTGCTCGGCGGCAATCCCGATTATCTCGCCCGCCGCGCCATGCGGCAGAAGGGGTATGAGGAGGAAATGATCGAGGAGGCTACCGGCCACGGGGAAACCGAAGATCAGGAGATCCTCAAGGCACGCGAAGAATATGCGGCCCAGCACGCCGCCTTCAAAAAGATCACTGACGCCGAGCACGAAGAGGTAGTGGCCCTTGGCGGCCTTCACATCATCGGCACGGAGCGCCACGATTCCCGCCGTATTGACAATCAGCTTCGCGGCCGTGCCGGCCGTCAGGGCGATCCCGGCTCCACGCGCTTCTATCTGGCTCTGGACGACGACCTGTTGCGCCTGTTTGGCGGCGAAAGCATCAAGGCCGTGGCCACCCGTTTCGGCGGCAAGGGCATGGAGAGCGCCCCCATGGAAATGGGCCTTTTGACCAAACAGATCGAAAACGCTCAGAAGCGCATCGAATCGGTGCATTTCAATTCCCGAAAGCACGTTCTGCAGTACGACGACGTCATGAACCAGCAGCGCGAGGTGATCTACAGCCAGCGCCGCCGCGTCCTGATGGGTGAGGATATCAGCGAGGGTATTCAGGGGATGATCCGCACGCTGATCTCCGATTCCATCAACGCTTACTGCCCCAAAGAGGCGGAGCCGGCAGAGTGGGATTTGGAAGCGCTGGCCAAGCATTTGCAGCAGTTCTTCCTGCGGCCTGGCGAAAATCCCTGGGAAGAGTTGGATGAAAAGGCACGGGGAAGCCTGACACGGGAGCAGATCGAAGCGCAGCTGAACGGGCTTGCCGAAACGGCCTACGCTCAGCGGGAGCAGGAGCTGGCCCGTTACGGCCTTTCCATGCGCGATGCAGAGCGGGAAGTGCTCCTGCGGGTCGTGGACAGCCACTGGACCGACCACATCGACGCGATGGATCACCTGCGCGACGGCATCGTTCTGCAGGCCTACGGCAACCGCGATCCCGCCAAGGAGTACGCGGTGCAGGGCTACGACATGTTCGAGCAGATGATCGCTTCCATTGATGAAACGACGCTGACGGCGTTGTTCCACATTTCGGTGCGCGGCGTTCCTAAGGAGCGCAAAAAAGCGGCAAGGGGGACAGAACAGATCGCTTCCGGCGCGGCGCCGGCCCCTGCAGCGCGCAGCAGAGGGGATCTTTCGACCAACCAGCCCACGGCTCCCGCTCAGCCCTTCCGCGCGGAAAAGAAGGTGGGCCGTAACGACGACTGCCCCTGCGGCAGCGGCAAAAAGTACAAGAACTGCTGCGGAAAGAATCAATAAGCGCAGCAGATCCGGGCTTTTCCGGCCCGATTTGATCCGTTAATCATGAGGAGGGCTTCGGTTCTCCCAGTATAAAGGAGATGATACAGAGTGGTTCAGTTTGATGAACAGAAGCAGAAGCTTCAGGCGATCATGGAAGTACTCAAAGAGGCAGGTGAGTCCCTTTGACCTGCCGAAATTGACGGCAGAGCTGGAGCAACTCCACGGACAAATGAACGAACCGGACTTCTGGAATGATGTGGATAACGCCAACAAGATCAGCCAGAAGACCAAGCAGATCGAAAATAAGATCGGCCGCTATCAGAGCCTGGTCGCCCGTGCGGATGACACCATGACACTTATCGAAATGGCGGTGGAGGAAGAAGACCTTTCCCTGCTCGAAGAGGTGGAGGCAGAAGTGAAAGCTCTTGACAAGGCGGCGGAAAAGCTGCGTCTTGAGCTGCTTCTCAAGGGGCCGCATGACGCGCAGAATGCCATTTTGGCGCTCCATGCAGGCGCCGGCGGCACCGAGGCGCAGGACTGGGTCTCCATGCTTTACCGCATGTATACCCGCTATTGTGAAAACCAGGGCTGGACGGTTCGCGTGCTCGACCAGCTCGATGGCGACGAGGCGGGCATCAAATCCGTCACCTTCGAGGTGCAGGGCGAAAATGCCTACGGTTACCTCAAGGCGGAGGCAGGCGTCCACCGTCTGGTGCGCATCTCTCCCTTTGATGCATCCGGCCGCAGGCACACTTCCTTTGCCTCTCTTGACGTGACGCCCATCCTCGACGACGACAACACCATCGTCATCAATCCCGACGACCTCAGGGTGGATACCTATCGCTCCTCCGGCGCTGGCGGACAGCACGTCAACAAGACATCTTCGGCCATTCGTATCACGCATCTGCCTACTGGTATCGTGGTGCAGTGCCAGAATGAGCGCAGCCAGATCCAGAACCGCGAAACCGCCATGCAGATGCTCCGCGGCAAGCTCGCCGAAATGAAAGAGCGGGAGGAAATGGAAAAGATGGCCGCGATCAAGGGCGAAATGAAGAAGATCGAATGGGGCAGCCAGATCCGTTCTTACGTTTTCCAGCCTTATACGCTGGTCAAGGATCACCGCACTGGCGTGGAAGCGGGCAACATCGACGCTGTGATGGACGGCGATATCGGCCAGTTCATCGATACGTATCTGGCCCGGAGCTGAGAAAAAGCGTTTTTCTGAAAATACCGAAAATACCTGAAACAATGTTCTGAAAAGCAATAAACGGGCCATACAGCAAAGAGCAGGCCGCTGCGGAAAGAATGATATCTGCGACGGCCTGCTTTTACTAATCTACGGAAATCTTTGTTAAATCTTCCAATAAAGAAAAAGAGTTGGGCTCAGATGAAGGAGAAAATTCATGCGATACACAGGTACGCTGATTGCAGTAAAAGATATGGAAAAGAGCAGGCGATTTTATTGCGAGGTGCTGGGATTGGGCGTTGCCGCTGATTTTGGTGCCAATGTTACACTGGAGGGCGGAGTTACTCTTCAAACGATAGATACCTGGAAAAGTTTTATCGGTGACAGGGACATTATCCTTCAGAATAATGCCTGTGAGCTGTACTTTGAAGAAACTGATCTGGATGGGCTGCTCCAGAAACTGCAGGGCTTTGATATCATGTATGTTCACGAACTGGCAGAACACAGCTGGGGGCAGCGGGTCGTCCGGTTTTATGATCCGGACTGCCATATTATTGAAGTTGGCGAAGAGATAGCGATGGTTGTAAAGCGCTTTGCCGACAGCGGGATGACTGCGGAGCAGGTTGCCGCCCGCATGGACGTGCCGGCAGGCTATGTGAAGGATTGCCTCAAGCGGCAGAGGGGATTTTCCGGGGCAACTGATACAGAATGATCTCTGTGGTTTGTGTCTGTTCTGATAACAAAAAAAGATGAATTTTGATGTTGATTCTGTTTCAGGTGTAAAATATAATAATTTTTCAGATAAAATTTGACAAGTATATAGGGAATCCATTATAGTCAATAGGGAAGAGGTGGAAAGAGCGCCTGCGCTTTTTTCATCGGAAATACTGCGGCAAAACGCAAGGAAAGGAATGGCTGAACCATGCTCAAATCCGGCAAGTTTTTTGAAACCGCTCCCGGCATCTCCATTCACTACATCGATGAGGGACAGGGGATGCCCGTCCTTTTCGTTCCCGGCTGGGGCTTCTCTCTAGACGCTTTTGAAAAGCAGGTGGAATACTTCTCCAAGGACTATCGCGTCATTTGCATCGATCCCCGCGCCCATGGACGCTCCACCATCACGGATCTGGGCTACGATCACATGTCCCATGCGCAGGATATCGTCAATCTGATCGATCATCTGGGCCTCAAAGACATCGTGCTGGTAGGCTGGTCTTTTGGCGCCTATGAGACCTGGGGCGTTGTCCGCCTCGTTGGCCTGGACAACATCAAGGGCATCTTCAACATCGACATGCCGCCCCGCGCGCTGGTCGACGACGAGGCGACTGAATGGCATGAGACCACGCTTGCCGATTTCAAGGACGCCATGCAGTCTGTCCATAATCAGGCGGAGTTCCTCGATTTTGTGGGCGGCGGCGCGCCGATCCTTTATACTGGCGACTACACGGAGGATGACGTGCTCTTTATTCGTGACAATACCCGCACTCCTTATCACATTGCCATGGCCACCTACGCCACGGGCATCACTTCGGACTTCCGGCCCGAAGCGCAGCTGGCGGATGCCTGCCCCACCTGTCATACGGAGTTTATGATTGCGGAGCACTGGGCAGACCTGGGCAAGCCCTTCATGGAAAAGCTCTGCCCCAACACGAGGATCCACGTGCTGGGCGGACATCTGGCTTTTTACCAGCATTATGAGACCTTCAATAAGATTTTCGAAGAATTCCTCAAAAAGTGCTGAAGCATGAAGGCTCAAAAAAGAGACAGGGTGTCCTGTCTCTTTTTTATGACGCTATTTGACCGGGATGGAGCTCAGCCCCCGCAACCGGGGAAAGGGATCGACTGGCTTTTCCGATGCGTACAGCTCAAAATGCAGGTGCGCTTCATCAGCGCTTTCGGCGATAGCGCTGGTTCCGACTTTTCCAATCTCCTGACCAGCCCGGACAGATTCTCCGGCCTGAAGAGCGGGAAGGGTGTCGAGATTGGCGTAAACGGAAAGCATGTCGCCTTCATGCCGCAGCGTGATGCGATAGCCCATCATGGGATCGTTTTCCACCTTGAGTACGACGCCCGCTGCCACGGCCCGCACGGTGCTGCCCGCAGGCGCGGCAATATCCAGGCCCAGGTGACTTGTCCACTGGTCAAGGGTCCGGGAATAAAGAAGGGTGTCGTCTGCAAAAGCAGTGAGTACTTCCCCCTCCACCGGAGCGGGCAGAAGCTCCTCTTCTTTGGGCGCAATGGCTGGTTCCGGCTCCGGTGAAGGAGTGGGAGAGAGTGTGGGCGTGGGTTCGTTCTTTACCATAGAAGGAGGCAGCGTCGGGACGGGGCTGGGGACGGCCGCTTCCGGGAGCGGCGTGCGATTTGCGGACTGGATCTGCCCGAGACGTTCGTCTTCTGACTGACGAACCTCGGATTGGGGCACTTCTTCTCCTGTGTTTGCAAAGGTGAAGAATGCGGTGACGCCAACGATGCCAAGGCAGCCCAGAAGGACCACATAAAATCCGCGTTTTTCCAAAAACTCTGCCGCTTTCCGGCGGAAGGAACCCGATTGATCTTTGCGAGAATTCATGTACAGTTCACCTCTTTCGCGGATAGTATTTCCAGAGCATGAAAAAACATACCTTTTGCCGCGAAAGAGAAAGCCCTTTTAAAGACTACCAGTAATGACCTAGAGTGATGCCGGTATAGTAGTAGGAAAGGATCTGGCGGTAGTCCCAGCCCTCTTTGGCGAGCTGCTGCGCACCGGTCTGACTCATCCCTACCCCATGGCCGAAACCACGGGTATGGAGGATCACAGAATCCTTCGTATATTCAAAGGTAACATTGGTCGAGTCGAGAGAAAAAAGACTGCGAAATTCCTTGCCGGTCAGCGTGACGTCCCCGGCGCGAAGCGTCTCGATCCGGCCGCTGTCAAAACGCGAGAGCACCTCAATCTGATCTTCAAGACGGCTGGCAGAAAGATGCGCCTTAAAACGATTGTTGAGCTTTTCAGCAAAGGAGCTGCGGCTCAATGTTTTCTGATTTTCATAGCGGGGCGCGTCGGTCTCATCGCTTTGAACGCTGCGAAGGTAGGGCAATGCGCTGGTGAAAGCGTTTTCACTGTCTTCTGTCCATCCACCGGAGGTGGAGTGAAAAACTGCTTCAATGGGCTGCTCTTCGTAAAGGATGACTTCCCCACAGGTGCTTTGGACTGCCTCGCGGATACGGGCTTCTTTCTCTGTGCCGAGAAATTCTTCAGGATCGGTGTATGCTTGGCAGTGGGCGCTTTGTGTGCAGATATCTCCGCCGTATTCACAGCCCTTTCCGCCATAAAGCGTCATGTTCCGGACAGTATACGTGCGGGCGGCCACGGCCTGGGCCCGCAGGGCTTCCATTTCATAGGAGGAGGGGATTTCAGCCGCTACGACGCCCACCAGATATTCCTCGAGCGGAACGGAAACGATCTGATCCTTTTTGGCGTCGTAAACCTGAACCAGAGGGCTGCTTTGGCCGGCTTCTTCTTCCTCGCTGCCGGAAGAGCAGGCGATCAGACAGCCGCGGATGATCCAGATTGGCAGGCAGACAGCCAGAAAGCCCAGAAGAGCCAGCTTGACCAGCTGCTTTTTTCGACGTCTGCGCAAGGACGGCACCTCCCTTTACGAACTCTTTTTCATGAAAGTTTATGTATGGAGCTCTACAATAAAGAAGCGAAAAGCAAAACTGTTTTTGTCGAATTCAAAGGCAATCTGACAGATTCGTTGCGTTCCGGCAGAAAGTGATGGTATACTGATACCAACAAACGAGGGGGAACAGGCCATGTATAATCAAAGCGTTGTGCGCAGGGTTATGAAGGGCGACGAAGTAGCTTTCCGCATCCTTTTTGAGGATTGGGCGGAAGTGGTTTATGGCCGCGCTTATGATATCCTTCATGACGGGCCGATGGCGCATGAGGTAGTGCGGCGCACTTTTGTGGATGTATACCGTCTGACGCCCCGCTTGCGGGATGGACGGCAATTTGACGAATGGCTGCGGCGGCTGGTCGCCTATCAGTGCGGCGAGGTAGCCTTGCAGCGCCGCGCTCTGAGCGAGCAGGCCAGAGAGAGGGACTGGACGGCGATCGCAGAGGCGCTGGACATTCCTCCGGAAGAGGAGACGCCGCCCGGACCCGTGCAGAAGTGTCCGCCGGAGGAAGAGGAATGGGAGCCCATTTTGTTCTATCCGGAGGAGGATGAGGCCGAGCAATGGTATGATGAGGAGGAAGATCCGCCGACAGTGCCTGCTGCGCCGGCGGCAAACCGGGCGGCTGTGGAGGCGTATCTTCGAAAGCCCGCCGTCGCAGCGGCGATGTCGGGCAGCGTAAGAAAAAGTGCGCCGGTCCCGGCAGAGGAAACGCCCCTGCCGATCAGCCCGAGAGCGGACAAGCCCGCTGCGGAGGAGCCGCCGGTAAGAAAAACAGTCCGCAGCCGGAAGAAAGCCGTTAAGGAGGAAGAACAGAGCGGTTCAGTGCTCCCTTTTGAGGCGGACCCCCCGGCGGTGAAGAGCCGCAGAAGGGGGGAGATCGCCGTGGCCAGCCTATTGGTTGCGGCTACAGTGCTGCTCGCAGGAAGCACTGTGGCGCTGATCCTGATGCATGACGGCAGGATCGGTACGCCCGCCTTTTTGAAAGGGGCTTCTATGGCAGTGGGCGGCCTGTGGGAGGAAATTGTGCAGTCGCTATTCCACTGAACGGGAAATGAAAAAGACAGGAAGAATTTTTTCCTGTCTTTTTGTGTATACCCGGAAAAAAGCTGGGTGGATGCGGAAATTTCGACAGCAAAATGATTGATAAATTAAAAATTTAAGGAAAACCTGCGGTTTTGTAAAGTTTTGCAGCAAATCATGTAAAAATCGGCTTGAGCAGGATGGGAGGACCATGCTAGAATAAGAACGTTTCCAGGGGACAAGCTGTCTGGAAACGGTTGAAAAGAGAATAACGGTACGATGGAAACAATGGAGTTTTGAACAACAAAGGGGAGGTATCCTGAAATGGTTCGGAAATCTGCTGCACGCTCTCGTGTTCTTGCCAGCAACATGCTGCGCAATCAGTCTCGCCGCTCTCATCACACTGCTCGCGTCCATGCGATCCTTCGTGCCAGAGGCGTTCGCGCGGCGGCCAAGTAACTTGCACAAGATCATGCAGCGGACGAGGGAAGCCTTCCAGAGATTCCACCAAAACCGTTGCCCGTTTTTTCAGGCTCATTTGCATTTTGAAACAGACGCAGATGAGCCTGTTTTTTATGCGTTTACAGATGCAGGAAGGAAAGGAACTGCAGGAAGGAAAGGAACCGTTTACAGGAGACGCTCCATGACGACAGCGGTATAGCCTTCTTCCTTGGAAACCTCTGTACTTGTCGGCAAAAAACCGTTCTTTTTCCAAAAGGCTTCGCTCTGCGGGTTTCCCTTGACAAAAGCGAGGCGCACTTTGGAAAATCCGGCGGCGCGCAGGGAAGAAAGAAGCTCTTCGATCAGCCTGCTGCCAAGTCCCTGTCCCTGAACGCGATGTTCGACCATGAAAAAGCCAAGGAAGGCAGTGGTGGGCTCGGGATAGCCATCAATCAGATCCACAATGGCCAGCAGTCCGCCGCTGCCGTAAAGACCGATAAAATACTTGTCCTGCGGGCCTTTGCCGGGCGGAAGCGCAGTCAGATCTTTTCGGAGGCTCTCAATAGAGGGCGCGGAGTTCATGTGAAAATAGTACAGCGGGTTTTCCGAGCAAAGGGTGTATGCTGCGGGCAGGTCCGCCTCGCTCAGACGTTTTGCCTGGCAGGTTTTTGACAGGGTTTCGATGCAAATCGACATGGCGGGCTCCTTCGCTTGAGATCGAGGCTATCGTAACATCTTTTTCAGCGCAAAGCAATTTATTAAAACAATAGGAATGTCACGACAGGAACTTCCTCTTGAAGCGGAAATTTGATATAATCATTTATATAAACTGGGAGGAGAGGCGCATTTTTGAAGGCAATTTTACAGCGGCAGATAAAAAAATTTCTCAAGCGCTTCCAGGGTGGTTTCGATATTCCCAAGCTAACCCGTTCGATCATTACGGTCAGTATTTTTCAGACGATCGCAGTGGTTTATTGCTTGGTGTTGGCAGCGAAAGACGGCACGCTGGGAATTCCGAGTCTGGTTTTAACGGTGACGGCTGGCCTTAATTCAGTGGTCTCTATTCAGGGTGCATGGGCGCTGCTGCACTCCTACAATCAATTCCGTCAGGCGGAGGAATCTGTCCGGGAACTGGAGGAGTTCAACCGGACTCTGCGGGCACAGCGCCACGATTTTAAAAACCACGTGCAGGTACTTTCCGCACTTTTGGATATGGAAGAATATGACGAGGCGCGCACCTATCTTTCCAGAGTCAGCAGCGATCTGAAAACAGTGGGCAGGGCTATGCGAACTTCGCAGCCGGCGGTGAACGCGCTTTTGCAGGCGAAATCTCTCCTGTGTGAGCAGCGGGGTGTGCTCTTTGAGATGGACATTACCGCTACGCTGGAAACGCTGCCCATGGCTGCATGGGAGCTTTGCCGTGCGCTGGGAAATCTGATTGATAATGCGATTGAAGCACAGGAAATGGCAGACGTAAAGGATCCCGTGATTCGCCTGACAGTGTTTGAAAAGGATTCGCAAGTCGTCATCATTGTTTTTAATAACGGCACACGGATTCCGGAATCCATGAGGGAAACGATTTTTCTTCCCGATATTTCCACCAAAGGAAAGGGGCGGGGGATGGGCCTTTCCATCGTGCGGAGCGTGATGGACGAATGCGGAGGAGAGGTTCGTGTGGATTCCGATGAGAATGGAACGGCGTTTACGCTGCGCATGCCCTTTGCCCAAAAGGTCGTGGAACCGCAGTAGCTGTATGCTACTGAATCGCAGTCAACAGACGCAGGACGACAATTGAGCGGACAGGGAGAGGGAATGGCCCTTTTTCCATGGCGAAAACCGCTGCGTTCTGCTATGGTTAAAATGCGAAAGGGAAAAGAGGGTGCTGGAAAAGGAAGACATTGCCAGGCTCCAACCGGACGCAGGGAGGGAAATAAAAAGATGGAAATTACATTTGCGCAATTCGTACAGGGATTCACTTTGCCGGTGGTGATCTGTCTGCTGGTTGGACTGGTTCTATTGGTCATCGAGATGTTTACGCCCGGCTTTGGGCTGGCGGGAACATTGGGCATTGCTTCGCTGCTTCTGTCTATCGTCTTGAGGGCGGATTCGTTTGCAGCGGGCCTTTGGATGCTGATCCTGGTCATGGCGATCATCGGTGTGATGCTTCTGATTTTCCTCAGAAGCGCCACAAAGGGAGCGATATCCCGTTCGCCTCTGGTTTTGAAGGAAAACCTGAACCGCCAAGAGGGTTTTCTGACTACGGAGGATCTGGAATATTTCGTCGGCAAGGAAGGCGAGGCACTGACCGTGCTGCGACCCTCCGGAATGGCGGATTTTGGCGGCGTGAAGCTGGACGTGGTTTCTGAAGGCGAGTTCATTCCCGCTCATTCCAGGGTGGAGGTCATCCGTGTGGAAGGACGGAGGATTCTGGTGCGTCCTGTGGAGGAACAATCTGCCTGAACGCTGCGTTCGGCAAAGGAGAAACCATGAAAGTCTGTCCAAAATGTGGGAAACCTTATGGAGATGAGGTGCTTAGCTGCAAGAAATGCGATGTTCCGCTGGATACCATGCCGGAAATGTCGGTTGCAGAGATGCCGCCGGAGGAACTGAAAAAACGCCGCAAAAAGGACTGGATCACTCTGATGATCGGCACGCCTCTGTTTCTGCTGCTGGTCTACTTTATCTACCGGATTCTTTATGGGGCAGCGGCCTGAGCGCCGCTTTTCCCGCAGTTTTTCTGTTAAAATCGTCCAGGTCGGACGATGAATAAAAACGTCTTTGCGTCCTTTGACTGCAAAGAAAGGAGCGACTACAAATGGGACCTATTATCGTAGCAATTTTGATTATTGTACTGGTCTTCGTCGTGCTGGCGATCTTCCTCAGCTTCGTGCCCCTCAGCCTGTGGATCTCGGCGCTGGCAAGCGGTGTCAGGATCGGCATTTTCCAGCTGGTCGGCATGCGGATCCGCAAGGTCAAGCCCGCACGCATCGTCAACCCCATGATCAAGGCCACCAAGGCCGGTCTGTCCGTTTCCATCAACAAGCTGGAAGCGCACTACCTGGCCGGCGGTAATGTTGACCGTGTGATCAACGCCCTGATCGCCGCTCAGAGGGCTGGCATTCCCCTGGATTTTGAAAAGGCGTGCGCCATCGACCTGGCCGGCCGCGACGTGCTCAACGCCGTGCAGATGAGCGTCAATCCCAAGGTCATCGAGACCCCCATCGTCGCCGCCATTGCCAAGGATGGCATCGAGCTTCGGGCCAAGGCCCGCGTGACCGTCCGCGCCAACATCGACCGTCTGGTCGGCGGCGCCGGAGAAGAAACTGTCATCGCCCGCGTTGGCGAAGGCATCGTCACCACAGTCGGTTCTTCTTCCACTCATAAGGAAGTTCTTGAAAATCCTGATCTGATTTCCCGCACGGTGCTTGGCAAAGGCCTGGATGCCGGTACGGCTTTTGAGATTCTTTCGATCGATATCGCGGATGTGGACGTCGGTCGCAATGTCGGCGCGCAACTGCAGATCGATCAGGCGGAGGCCGACAAGCGCATTGCGCAGGCTAAGGCGGAAGAACGCCGCGCCATGGCTGTGGCGGAAGAACAGGAAAACCAGGCGGCCATCAAGGGCATGCGCGCCAAGGTTATCGAGGCCGAGGCTCAGGTGCCTCTGGCCATGGCCGAGGCTTTCCGCAACGGCAAGTTGGGCGTGATGGATTACTACAACATGCAGAATGTTCAGTCCGACACCAAGATGCGCGAATCCATCGCCGAGGGCACGAACCCCGCTCCTGCCAAGGAGTAACGGCAAGCACCCGGCGGCAGATCTGAACGGCTGAGGCGGGAAGGTGGCCCCTTCCCGCATGGCTGCCGGAACTGTCGGCCGATCCAAGGAGGTGTCCGCATGGATTTTTTGATTTTCCTTCTTATCGTATTTGCGGTTATTGGCAAAGTCGCAAAAAACAGGCAGGGGAACGGAAGCTCTGGAAAGAGCGCTGGTGTTTCCCGTACCGCGGCAAAGCCCAAATACGACGGAATGGAAGAACAGCGTTCGGAGCAGGCCAAAGAGGCCTCCCGGAGGCAGACACACTATTCTTATGAACACAATACATCCGATACGCTTCGAAAAGCACCTTCTGCCAAGGGCGGAAACAAGGCGGCGAAGAGCGGAGGCGTCTTTGACGATCTGACAACAGGCTTCCAGCAGGTGGTGAATCTTGCTTCAGATGCCATTGGTTCCATGCGTCCTCCGAAAGAGGACGAGGAAGGGACCGCGCGTCCCGGCAGCATGGACCCGAAGGATGCAACGCCGCAGGGCGTCTGCATACCGGGGCATGACCATGGCGGGCAGGATGCCGGGGTCTGGAATCCGGGGCCGTCCGGAAGCATGCGCATGGCGGCAGACCAGCCGGCGGAAGGACAGTGCGACCCGGATCATCAGCATGGTTTTGAAAAGACCCGTATGAAATCCCGCCTGAATACCAGCGGGATGGAAAGCTCTCTGGAATCTCGGACAGGCAGGGCGGAGAAAACGCCGGTGCGGCGGGCTGCCTGCGCGCAGACCCCGCGCTTTTCGGAAAATGAAATCATCAACGGCATGATCTGGGGTGAGATCCTCAAGCGGCCTGGCGGGCGGCGGGCTTCCCGGATCCGGTAACGATGAACGCGATGGCAGAAAGGAAACGACGACGTGCTCAAGGTAATGATTGCTGACGACAACGACGGGATGAGGCTGATCCTGCGAAAGGCAGTGGAAAAGGCCGGCCATCAGATTGTTGGAGAAGCCAGCGATGGCGCTGGCGCTGTGGACATGGTGGAGGAAGTCCGGCCGGACGTTATCTTTATGGACATCGAGATGCCGCAGCTGGACGGCGTGGAGGCGGCGCGGAAGATCCAGGACATCGATCCGAGGATTTTTATCATTTTCGCTACTGCCCACGAGGAATTCCGAAAGGAAGCCTTTGAGGTATATGCGTTCGACTATCTGGTCAAGCCCTTTGAGGTCAAACGGGTGGGCGAGACCCTGGAACGGATCGAACGCCTTCAGGAGGGCAAAATGCCCGAGCCGGTCATGGCTCCGCCGCCCCAGCCCAAGAGTAGCAAGCTGCTTTTGCGTCATAAGGACGGGCTCAGCCTTGTCGATGCAAGCGACATTATCCTGATCCAGCGAGAAAACCGTTCTACGGTGATCTACACACCTACGGAAAAGCACGTGACCAGCGAAACGCTCTCCGAGCTGGAGCAGCGGCTGCCGGCGGATAAGTTTTTCCGCTGCCACAAATCCTATATCGTCAACATCGAGCGTATTACCCGTATCTATCCGTATGGCCGCTGGACGTATATCGTCAAGCTGAAGGATACGGATCTTGACGCGCTGATGACACAGGAACGCTACGCAATGCTGCAAAATTATTTCCAATAAGGCAGAGCCTTGACGAAACGCGCGGCACGAACGGCAAAGGAGGCCTTTATGGCCTCTTTTTGCCGCAAGCGCAAAAACAAGAACGAAAGGCAGCGAAGGAGGAATATTCATGAAAGACGGGACCATCCGGCAGGAGCTGGAGCGCCGGGCAGAAGAGCTGCGCATGGAACGGGAGGAACGCACGGAGTTCTTTCTTCAGCGGGCGCGGCTCTTCGAACGGCTGAGCTGGTGCGTGGCGGCAGCGTCCGTCGTTCTGGCAGCCTGTGCGGTGCTGTTTCTGAAAGATCCGATTCCGATGCATTTTAACGCACAGGGCGAGATCAATGGCTGGGGCAGCCGCTGGCTGCTTTTGGTGATGACCGCCATGGCAGTGCTGTTTGCGCTGATCCCAACGCTGGCGCGAAAACATCCGCAGACGCTCAATGTGCCGGTACGGATCAACTCCTCCAATGAGGCGATAGTCAGAGCTATTGCGCTGCATATGACGTCGGCGCTTCTGCTGGCCATCGAGGGGCTGTTGCTCCTGATGATGGCCGTTCAGATCGTGATTGCGCAGGGAGGAACAGGCATTTCAGTCAATTGGGTCCTCTGGCCGATGGTAGGTCTGATCTTTCTCATTATGGCGGTGGATACGATCCGAATCATCCGCGAGAGATAAAAAAGGGGGAGAAAGGGGTTATGCAGGAAAAGCTGCGCAATGCAAAAGGACAGACGCTGGAAGAATTTTTGGCGGCTTATGATCCGAACCGTTGGGAACGGCCGTCCATTACGGTGGATATGGTGATTTTGACCGATACGGACGAAGTGCTGCTGATCCGGCGGAAAAACCACCCGAATATCGGCCGCTGGGCGCTGCCGGGCGGTTTTCTTGAAATGCGGGAAAGCCTGTACAGGGCTGCCGCCCGGGAACTTCAGGAGGAGACCGGGCTGGAAAATATGCCGCTGCATTTTCTCGGCATGTTTGCAGAGCCTTCCAGAGATCCCAGAACGCACGTTATCACCGGAGCGTTTTACACCGTGGTGAAGCGGGATGCGCTCCGGTTCCAGGCGGGGGATGACGCAGCAGATGCGGCGCTCTACCAGGTGACGGCGGTGCCGGTGGGCCGTGTGGAGATCCCTGCGCAGAAAAAGCGCTGGCCAGAGGTGTCTCTTCCCTGCACCCCCTGTGGCGAAACGCCTGCGCCGGGAGGAGAGGGATGGCGCGTCCGCCTTGGCGGCAGACGGCAGGATGGCGAAAAAGTTCTGCTGGCCTTTGACGCCGCGGTGGATGACAACGGTGTTTCTGTGCTGTTGGGCCCGGTGGAGGACAGCGGGCAGGTGGCCGGCGACCACGGGCTAATTCTTTTTGAGGCGCTGAGAAAGGCGAAGCGCTGCGGAATGTGAGCGGCCGGGCCTTTGATGACAGTGCTTTGATATTAAAAGATCCCTCTGAGAATCGCAGCGGCGTTTTCTCAGAGGGATTTTTCTTTTTTTCAGAATTGGCTTTGATGCGCTTTTTTATCTGCGCCGCAGTATGATCCCCCAGGGAGAAAGGCCGCCCGCTTCAAAGCGCCGCTCCACCTCGACCTTCCAGCCATTAGCGGCGGCAAGGCGAAGAAGGGGCGCTTTTTGCGTCGTATAAAGGAGCGCCCGGCCATCTGGGGCGAGATATTCCCTCAGGCGGCGCATCAGTCCGCTGTAAAGGGCTTTGTTGGCTTCCTGCGTGCCGACCCGGGTGCCAAAAGGAAGGTTTGCGATCAGTTCGTCGAACGGTTTCCTGGGATGGAAGGAGAGAAGATTTCCTCCGAGCAATTCGATGGGGACGGCGGCCAGCTCCGGAAAAAGGTCTCGTGCGGCCTGAATGTTTTCCCGGGCGATGGTCAGCGCATTGGGCGCGATGTCTACGCCCACCAGAGCCGCAGGGGCTTTACCAAGCAGGGCCCGCTCTGCCAGTAGCGTTCCCGTGCCGCAGCAGGGGTCGATGACGCGGCCGCCTTCTTTGAGCCAGGGCTGGGCAAAGCGCATCAGGCAGGCGGCGGTCACCGGGTGAATGGAAGCGGAGATCGTGCCCTTTCGATAGGCGAAGCGGGGATCCTCCGGCCGGAACAAGCGGGCAAAGATAAAGCAGGTGTCCCGCTCAAGTTCGATGCGGAGTTCCGCCTCATAAGAAGAGGGGGCGTTTCGAAGACGCGGTTCACCGGAAAGCACCGATGTCAGCGCATGGATCACGGCAGAGCGGTCCGGGCAGACGCCCCGCAGTTCAATGCGGTAAGCAAAAGGTGCATTGCTTTCGCCGGAAAAGCACTCTGAAAGCAGCGGGAGAAAGTCCCGTGCCGCCCCGGCGGCCTTTTGCGCCCAGGCGGCGAGCGCACCCTGCGAAAAGGAAGCAGGCAGAGAACATCTCCCCAGAGGAAAGAGCGCTTCGTGAAAACAGCGCAGGAAAAACAGCGCCGGGTAGTCCGCTGTTTTAACAGCAAGCCGGTCGCCCTGCAGCGTGCCGGAAATGCCTTTTTCCGTTGCTTCGGAAAGCAATAAATCTCCGCATCCGGCAGGCGCGCAAAGAAGAATCCTGCGGGGCGCCTTCAGACCGGTAAATTGCCGGGAGGACTTTTCCTCCAGTCGGGAGAGCGCGGTGTCAAGCGCAGCGCGGATTTCGCCAAGGTGCTTCTGTTTCTCAGGCACGACCGTCTTTTTCCGGGAAAGAAGGCGCTCCCGACAGGTCCGAAGCGGTTCGAGCGCCGCCGGACCGGTGCAGCCCATGGCCAGAATCAGGGAGGGAATGACGAAAAGCATCTCCTCCTGTTCCAGCGCTGCTGAGAGGGCTGGAAGATCCTTTTCCGTGGCCAGTAGGCCGGTCAGCCGGGCGGCGTTTTTCCGAACCTTGGGCGCGGGGTGCGTCAGCAGCCCGCGAAGGGCAGCGCGACTGCTTTGAACGTTGAGAAGCTCTTGGGCGCGGCGGTCCTTGCAAAGGGCGCAAAGCTCGCTCAGGGGCGCCTGCGGCTCCGGGCCGAAGCAGGCTGCCCAGAGGGAAAGGAGCCGGGACTCATCGAGCGGTTCACGGACGCGAATGCCCTGGGCGGCAGGCTTTTGGACGATCCGACCGGCCCTTTTTTTTAAAGGACGCGCAGCCGTTCCTTTTTGGCTGCGGGATGGAGTCTGTTCTTTCATCCGATCACCGCTTTTCCTGCGCGGCGCTGCGGATGGCTGCAAGGACTGCTTCCGTGCCGTCTGCGTGGGGCTCCGCCTTCATGCGGGCGGCGTACTCCTCCCGGTGGGCGTAAAGGTCGTCAATGGCGCTAAGGAGGGTCTCATCGGTGATGTCCTCCTGCTGAAGGACGGCGGCATAGCCGCGCTTTTCGAAGTAAGCGGCGTTGAGCAGCTGATCGCCGCGGCTGACGGAAAGGGGCAGCGGAACGAGCAGGGCCGGCAGCGCCAGAGCGAGAAATTCAAAGATCGAGTTGGCCCCTGCGCGGGAAATGGCGATGGAGGCGGCGGCGAAAAGATCCGGCAGCTCCGGGCCGACGTATTCAAACTGGCGGTAGCCGGGAATGTTTTCATGCCGGGCGGAAACCTTTCCCTTGCCGCAGAGGTGGGCGATGCGAAAGGTTTTCAAAAGTTCCGGCAGATCGTTTCGGAGCGCCTCGTTGAGGGCCACTGCACCCTGACTTCCGCCCATGCACAGCAGCAGAGGACGGGGATCGTCGGGATCAAAGCCGCAGAATGCAAGCCCCTTTTTGGCGTCTCCGTGGTAAAGCCCCTGACGGATCGGAGTGCCGGTAAAGACACCTTTGCCGCCCTTGACGCAGGGAAGTGTGTCTTCAAAGGTGACGAGCACCTTTGTAGCGTAGGAGCTGGCGATCCGGTTGGCGAGACCAGGGGTATAATCCGATTCGTGCAGGACGACCGGGATTTTCCGGCGGTGCCCAGCGGCGCAGACGGGAACGGAAACAAACCCGCCCTTGGAGAAAATAGCGGCAGGACGCACTGCTTTAAGAGCTTTTTTAGCGTCAAAGTACCCGCCGATCACCCGGAAGGGATCGGTCAGGTTTTTCAGGCTGAAATAGCGGCGCAGCTTTCCGGCCCGGACGGGATGAAAGATGACGCCGGGCACTTCGGCGATCAAACGCTCTTCCATGCTGTCTTTTTCGCCGAAATAGTGGATATCGTAGCCTGCGGCCTGCAAACGGGGGATCAGTGCGATATTGGGCGTGATATGGCCGGCGGTGCCCCCGCCGGTCAGCACGATGGATTGTTTCATCAAAAGTCGGTCCTTTCGGCCGGATGTCGGAAAGCGGAAGTTTCAGACATTCGGACTTTTCATTTTTGCCTGGATGCGCTACAGTATAATATGAAACGGACTGCCGGAAGCGTCCGTTCGTTCAATAACAAATCATACCATGTGTGCTTCGCGGGCACAAGTCCGCCGGTGGTCTTTCGGCGCGCTGATTGTGCTTGATTTTGTTGCAAAGAAGGAGAGAATTGTCCGATGAAATACGCTTTGCTGCGCGCGCCCCATGCCAACGCCCATTATGACGCGGAGCTTGGGCGGCTCACCGCCGCAGAATTTGCCTGCATTGCCGACGCCATGAAGATCGATGCCCGATTGCAGCCGGAACGGATGGGCGGACTGCTTCTTCTGACCTTTGAAGCAGATTTGAACGAGCGGCAGCAAAAGGCGATTGGGCGCATCTCGCATCTTCTGGCGCTGTTTTCTGTGGAGGGGGAGAACCTTCGCCCATTGATGGGGCGGCAAACGCAGGGCGCTTTCGGGGATATGCCTTCCATTTTGAAATACAAGGGCAAAACCAACGAGAGCTTTACCCGGCTGATGGTGAATCTGGCGGCCTTTTCCTGCGCCGATCCGGAGCGGTTTGATCAGAAGCTGACCCTTCTTGACCCCATGTGCGGCAGGGGCACCACGCTTTACTGCGCGCTGGGCTATGGCTATGACGCACTGGGGATCGAGCCGGACAAAAAAGAGGTGCAGGAGGCGGTGGCGTTCATCAAGGCGTATCTTCGAAATGGACGCTGCAAGCATTCCTATAAGCAGAGCTCAGTCACGGTCAACGGCAGGGCGGCGGGGCCGGTTCACGCCTTTGAAACGGCAGCCGACCCGGAAGATTACAAGGCGGGAAAAAAACTTTCGCTCAAATTCGCTTACGGTGACGGCGGGCTGGTAGAAGCCTTTTACCGCAAACAGCCGGCAGACCTGTTGGTAGCCGATCTGCCCTACGGCATACAGCATGGAAACGACCATAACCACCTTGGAAAGGATACGCTGGGGATGATGCGGAGGCTCCTTCCTGAATGGAAAAAATGCCTGCGCCCTGGCGGCGCGATGGCGTTGAGCTTCAATGCGTATACCATAAAAAGAAGCGATCTTTGCGCCGCGCTGAAGGATGCGGGCTTTGAGCCGGTCGAAAGCGATTGGACGGAGGGACTGTGCCACTGGGTCGAGCAGGCCATCCTGCGAGATGTGGTGGTTGCCCGACGGTGAAGAATCCGGCGTTGAATCCCGGCGTGGAATGTGATACCATACGAAAGAAATTCAACGGCGAATTTGTACCATAAAAGGAGTATGGCATGAAACCATATGTGACGGAGTATTTTGGCTGCAATGTCTTTGGCGACGCAGCCATGAGAGAATACCTGACACCCGAGGCGTATGCGGCGTTGCGTCGGACGGTGGACGAGGGCGAACCGCTGACAATGGCGTTGGCGGATCAGGTGGCCGAAGCGATGAAAGACTGGGCGGTCAAGCAGGGGGCGACCCATTACACCCATTGGTTCCAGCCCATGACTGGCCAGACGGCGGAAAAGCACGACGCGTTTCTGATGCCGTCGGACAAGATGGGCGGTGTCTTGCTCGACTTTAACGGGAAGCTGCTCATCAAGGGAGAAGCGGATGCTTCGAGCTTCCCGTCCGGTGGCCTGCGCGCCACCTTTGAGGCCAGGGGCTACACGACCTGGGACTGCACTAGCCCGCCATTTGTTCGCAAGGACGCAAACGGCACGGCAGTGCTGTGCATCCCGACGGCTTTCTGCTCCTTCACCGGCGAGGCGCTTGATGAAAAGACCCCGTTGCTCCGTTCCATGGAAGCACTCAATCGGCAAGCAGTACGGGTGCTTCATCTGATCGATCATCCGGAAGTGAAAAAGGTTACGCCTTCCGTCGGCGGAGAGCAGGAGTATTTTCTCATCGACAAGGAAGTGTATAAGCGCCGCAAGGATCTGGTCTATACGGGACGGACGCTTTTTGGCGCGCCGCCGGCCAAAGGACAAGAGCTGGAAGATCAGTATTACGCTTCCATGAGCGAGCGGGTTGCCGCTTATATGGCGGAGCTGAACGAAGAACTCTGGAAGCTGGGCGTGACCGCAAAAACGCAGCATTACGAGGTGGCGCCCGCTCAGTACGAGCTGGCTCCGGTCTACGCTACCGCCAACATCGCCACGGACCACAACCAGATCATCATGGAGATGATGCGCAAGGTGGCGGATCGTCATGGATTCGCCTGCCTGCTGCATGAGAAGCCCTTCGCTTGGGTGAACGGTTCGGGCAAGCACAACAATTGGTCTCTTCTGACCGATACCGGCAGGAACCTTTTGAAGCCTGCCAAACGGCCGGAGGACAGTGCGGTATTCAAGACCTTCTTCCTTGCGATCATCGCTGCGGTGGACGAATACGCTGAGGCGCTGCGGATGAGTTGCGCGTCGCTGGCCAACGGCTGTCGGCTCGGAGGAAACGAGGCGCCGCCGCCGATTATTTCCGTCTACATCGGACAGCAGCTTTGCGACCTGGTGGATCATATCGCGGCGGGCGACCGACAGGAGGATCTGACCCGCAGGGAAGAAATGAGCATGGGCGTTTCCACGCTGCCGGTGCTTCATCGCGACGAGTCCGACCGGAACCGCACCTCGCCCTTTGCCTTTACGGGAAACAAGTTTGAATTCCGCATGGTAGGCTCCTCCCAGTCCCTGGGGCTGCCGAACACCGTTCTCAACACCATCGTCGCCGAAGAGCTCCGGCGGATCGCGGACCGGCTGGAGGGAAAAAGCGACTGGGAAGCGCAATTGGATCAGATTCTTTCAGAGCTGGCGAAAAAGCACCGCCGCATCCTTTTCAACGGCAACAACTACTCACAGCAGTGGAGAAGGGAAGCGGCAGAAAGGGGCCTTCCCTGCATTGACAGCACAGTCGATGCGTTGGAGCAGACCGATTCCGGGAAACTGGTGGAGGTCTTCAGCAGGCACGGCGTGCTTTCTGGTGCAGAGCTGTCTGCCCGCAGAGAGATCGCCCTGAGAAGCTACAACAAGCATGCGCTCATCGAGGCGGTCACCATGCTTAAAATGGCGCGGCAGAAGATTCTGCCCGCCTGTGTAAAGTATTCCGAGCGCCTGGCCTGCGCGGCAAACGCCGTGCACGCGGCCGGATGCGACTGCGAACCTCACACGGAAATGCTCACGGCTCTCTGCGCCGGCATTCATACCATGAAGCATGCCATCGAGGGTCTGGAAGAGGTCTACAACAATGTTTCGGGCATGAAAAAAGACACGACGGCGCAGGCGCACGCCATTGACGACGGCCTCCGGCCGAAAATGGAACTGCTGCGCGCGGCGGTGGATCACCTGGAGATCATCGTGGACAAGGAATACTGGCCGCTGCCCAGCTATGGAGAAATGATGTTCTACATCGGATAAGGAACGGGATCAGAGAGGAGAAAAGGCATGCAGCAGGAAGAACAGAACAAAGCCGCTTTTCAAACCAAAACGCCCAAAGAAGGCGCAAAGCACCTGACGTTTCTTTTGAGCAGGTTGACGGTGTTGCGGCAGCTCCTGCGCACCGAACCGGTTGAGCGCCTGTTTGAACTGTGCGGCGCTATTGCAGAGGGAAACCGCACGGCTGCAGCGGCCCGTTATCACGCCATGACGGCGGCTTTGCTCGATCAGTCCACCCGAAGGGTGACAGGGGATATCTGGAAGGATTTCCTGTTCAGCCAGATCCTGGAAAGTAAAAACCGCTTTTCTACTTTGGCGGCGCAGCGACGTATGGATCCGCCAGTTCAGGTCGCCATGGAACAGGATCTGCGCATGATGCAGGAACTCTTTACCCTGACGGGAAAGCAGTTAACCGAATGGATCGGTTTCATCGCCTCGAAAAAGGAGCAGCAGAGCGAGCTGCGGACTGTAAAAAAATATGGGAGCGAAGAAAATATCTCCCGCATGGCGTCTTCCGCCTGGGGCGGCGGGTATTTTTCCCGCGAAAAACAGAAACCCCGGCCCGTTGAACCGGAGGAAAAGGCCCAGTTGCCCGACGAGCTGGAATTGGAAAACTGGGTGGGCTGGCTGTATGACGATCCCGGCGAACGACTCGAATATGTGGCAGACGACGGCCTTGCGGTGATCTATCGCCGATTCCTGGCGGAAGAGGATTGGGGCAGGCTCGCCGCTCCTCTGGTGGAGTTTCACCGGCAGTACGGCTGCGGTGAGTTTCTCCGCTGGCGGGCGTTTGTGGCAACGGATGAGGGGATGCAGGGAATGGAGCTTTCGGATTGTCTGGACTGGGATGCGCTGGATGTTCCCAGTTCCCAGAAGGAACGGCTCTACGCCAACACCATCCGTTTTCTCCACACCGGAAAAGGGGAAAACGTACTTCTTTATGGCCCGGACGGTATGGGGAAAAGCTCTCTCATCATGACGCTGGCCAAAGAATTGCCCGATCTGCGGATCATCGTGCTGGCGCAAAGGGATTTTTCTGCCAGTATGGAAACGCTCCGTTCCCTTTCTGCACAGCCCTTCCGCTTTATCGCACTGATGGACGATCTGGTGCTTTCTGACCGGGAGTATCGCAGGCTCAAGGCTGCCTTTAAAACACAGCTGGGCGCTTCTTTTCCGGCTCTTCTTTATGCGACGGCCAACGCACGTCCGGCGGATTCCTCCCTTTTTGGCCTGGAAATCGGCTTTGAGTTGTTGACGGAGGATCAGTTCCGCCTGCAGGTGGATGATGTGGTCCGCGAGGAGGGGGGCATCATCGGGCCACAAGCTCTGGCGGAATATGTCCGGCAGTGGAGGGAAAACGGCGGTGAGCTTTCCCTGCGCTCTGCCAGGCGATTGGCAGGGCAGATCCTTCGCAGCCGGGAGTGATGGAGAGCCGAATCGTTGAAAATGTGACAAGTGGGATTAATTTACAAAATGATAAACTATTTCCAGTATAAATATTTTGAAAAGCGCGCAGTGTAAAACAGCGCGCTTTTTCTGTCGGAAAAAGCAAAATCGTTGTGAACCGGTGCGAAATTCTTTCATGAAAAATTTTTGAGAATTTTTCTAAAAATAATTTGACAGATTTCCTGTGAAAAGCTATAATCTTGCTGTGGAAAATCACAAGTGAGTTTTGCTCAAGGGTGAGCGGTGGAAGGACAGCAGGACGGCACCCCGTAAAGGCGGTTTTATTTTCTGTGACCAAAGTGTAATGACCTCGTTCTTCTGGATGAGGTCTGTTTTATTTGTGATAAAAATTGTGAAAAAGTAGTATGACCTGTTGTTGAACTGTGAAAAATGTGGTATACTATTTGCAATTAATGCGATTTTAAACCCATTTGGAGGTAAAGATAATGAAGATTGCCCGCAGAGACGAAATTCGCCACTACATTGAGGCAAAAGGTGAAGTGACCCTTCTTGAGCTGCAGGATATGTATCCTGACTGCTCCATGATGACGCTGCGCCGCGACTTGATTCACCTTGAGGAAGAAGGCCTAATCAAGCGCACCCGCGGTGGCGCCGTTTCCATTGACCGCCTCGGCGGTGTTGTTGACGGTCGTTACAGCCAGCGCGTAATGGATCATACCTCGGCCAAGATGGAGATCGCCCGCAAGGCTCTTGAACTGATCGACCTGAGCTGCTCGCTGTACATTGACTCCGGCAGCACGACCATGTTCTTTGCCAAGCAGCTGCCGGATATTCATTGTGCTGTGCTCACCAGCGGCGTCAATACCGCCTTGGAGCTGACCAAGAACCCCAAGCATTCCGTAACGCTTCTTGGCGGCCATCTCAACCATAACACGCTTTCCTGCGGCGGCGCCCAGGCCATTGGCTATCTTGGCACGATCAACATTGACACCGCCGTTATGGCGACCTCCGGTTTCAGCCTGGAATATGGCTTCACCAGCGGTTCTTACACGGACACCGAGGTCAAGAGGGCGGTTATCAGCCGCGCCCGCCGCACCATTATGCTGGTGGATTCGAGCAAGATTGGCCGCAGCCTGCCGACGACCTTTGCCCATTTGGAAGACGTGCAGGTGATCGTAACCGACGCCCGTCCCGCCGATGAGATCGTCGCTGCCTGCGAGGCGGCTGGAGTTCAGCTGGTCTATTGAGCCAGACCCACGGGATTCATGCGGTCTCTTAATGCCCGCACAATTGAAACGGGCGGCGCATGAAGCAGGCAGAAGCAAAAAGAAGCGGAAAAGCCGCTTCTTTTTTGTTTGCGCTGAATTAAATGGCCGAAGGGTTTGCCAAATGAAGGAAAAAGGGTATAATGAAACAAGCAAATATCTTTTCAAAAACAAAAGAGCGGGAACGGCAGAGCCATGAGGACAATGCCGTTGTTTCTGCCTGTTGGAGGAGACGAATGGATCCTAAGCGATACATGATTTCACTGGTCGTGCCCGTATATAATGAAGAAGCGGTGTTGGAGCTGTCGTTTGAGAGGATGAACGCAGTGCTTCAGCAGATGAAGTGCCGTTATGAGATTATTTATATCGACGATGGCAGCAAAGACAATACCTGGCAGATCGTTGAGCAGATCTGCCGGAAAGAAAAACGGGTCAAGGGCCTGCGCTTTGCCCGCAATTTCGGCCATCAGCTGGCAGTGACTGCTGGCATGGATGAGGCGAAGGGGGATGCGATCGTCGTGATTGACGCCGATTTACAGGATCCGCCCGAACTGATCCCGCAGATGGTGGAGAAGTGGCTCGAAGGCTATGAGGTGGTTTACGGAAAACGCCTCAAGCGCGAGGGCGAGACCATCTTTAAGAAGTTCACTGCTTTTGTTTATTACCGCCTGCTCAAGGCCATGTCCGCTTATCCCATCCCGCTCGACACGGGCGATTTCCGCCTTTTGGACCGCAAGGTGGCGGATGTGATGGGCAGTATGAGGGAGCATAATCGTTTTCTGCGGGGCATGTCCTCCTGGGCAGGCTTCCGCCAGTGTCCGGTAGAATACGTGCGGCAGGAACGGGCAGCCGGAAAGACCAAATATACCCTGAAAAAAATGGTGAAGCTGGCGCTGGATGGTATTTTGGGCTTCTCCGCCAAGCCGGTTACGCTGGCCTTCGGTTGCGGTCTTGGGGTAATGGGCTTGACGGGCCTTGGAATGATCGCGCTGCTGGTCTATCAGATCATTCGGGGATTTGTGTTGATGCCTTGGATGATCGCGCTTTTGTTCCTGCTTGGCGGTGGTATTCTGACCGCAATGGGAACGCTGGGAGCATATGTGGCCCGGATCTACGACGAAGTACAGAATAGGCCTCTTTATGTCATTAGCGAACGGCGGAGAGGCTGGAGCGAAAACCGTCCGGAACGGAGAGGCGCAGACAGGGCCGGGGGCGAGAAGCGGCAGAAGCAGGAAGGGCAACTCCGGGAACGGGAAGCCGGCGGCGAGGAAGAACGGCGCGGTTCCCGAAACAGCCGGCGGCGAAAAAGAAAGCCGGTCGGACAGGGAGACCCTGTCAAAGAGGAAGCCCTAGAGACTGGGAAAGACCGTGAAAGCGATGGACAGAGGACTTTTCAGACGGAGAGCGCCGAAAAGTCAGAAAGAATAGAGAAGAGGGAAGCTGTGCAAACTTTTGGAGAAGTTCCGGAGGGGAAAACTGTGCAGCCGCAGCGCTCCGATGCAGAAGCCAGTTTTGCAAAATCGGCGGAAAAGGAGATTCCAGCCTTTGAAACGCACCTGAGCATGGCCGGCGTGGAGCAGAGAAACGGGCTGATGGAAAAGTAGATCGCAGAACGGGCGGCACGGTGTGCCGGCGGTCCGCAGCCATAAAAAGAACGAATGCGGAGGAAAAGCAGTTTCTCTGACGGCTGGATGGAAAATGCGGATTTGAAAAGTCCGTCTTGCAAATTGAGGGGACATGCTGTATAATGACATACTTGAAAAGGGCTATGTTTTTTGCAAAAACCGCCTTGAATTCCGACATTTGAGAGATTTCCTCTTGCATTCTGCCCATAATTGAGATAGAATTAACAAGTGTTGAGGCGGAGAAACTTCAACGTCTCGGGATGAAAAATTTTTTGTATGAATGATGCCCGACGGCCGGGGGCCGCCAGCGTCAAATATATGATTTCTGGAGGACAAAAATGGCAGTTAAAGTTGCAATCAATGGTTTCGGTCGTATTGGCCGCCTCGCTTTCAGGCAGATGTTTGGTGCTGAGGGTTACGAAGTCGTCGCGATCAACGACCTGACCAACCCGAAGATGCTGGCCCATCTTCTCAAGTACGACTCTGCCCAGGGCCGTTACGCCAAGGCTGACACTGTTTCCGCTACCGATGATTCCATCATCGTCGACGGCAAGGAAATCAAGATTTACGCTATCGCCAACGCGGCTGAGCTGCCCTGGGGCAAGATCGGCGTAGACGTTGTTCTCGAGTGCACCGGCTTCTATACCTCCAAGGCCAAGGCTGAGGCTCACATCACTGCTGGCGCCAAGAAGGTTGTCATCTCCGCTCCCGCCGGCAACGATTTGCCTACCATTGTGTACAGCGTCAATGAGAAGACCCTGACCTCCGAGGACAAGATCATCTCCGCCGCTTCCTGCACCACCAACTGCCTGGCTCCTATGGCCAAGACTCTCAACGATTTGGCTCCTATCGTCAAGGGATTCATGACTACCATCCATGCCTACACTGGCGATCAGATGCTGCTTGATGGTCCTCATCGCAAGGGCGATCTGCGTCGTGCCCGCGCTGCTGCGGTCAACATCGTTCCCAACTCTACCGGCGCTGCCAAGGCTATCGGCCTGGTTATCCCCGAGCTGGCCGGCAAGCTGGACGGCGCTGCTCAGCGCGTTCCCACTCCTACCGGTTCCATCACCGAGCTGGTTGCTGTGGTCAACGGTAAGGTGACCGTTGAGGATGTCAACGCCGCCATGAAGGCCGCTGCTTCTGCTTCCTTCGGTTATACGGAAGAACCCCTTGTTTCTTCCGATATCATCGGCATCACTTACGGCTCTCTGTTCGACGCCACTCAGACCAAGGTCACCGAGATGGGCGATCAGACCCTGGTGAAGGTCGTTTCCTGGTACGACAACGAGAATTCCTACACCAGCCAGATGGTTCGCACCATCAAGTATTTCGCCGAACTGGCGTAAGCGGGCTGGAGCGGTTTGTTTCAATAACTGCACAAGACAAAAGAAAAAGGACAGATGGTACGCCGTCTGTCCTTTTTCTTTCAGCAGGGGATAAGACGGAACGCTTGAGGAGGGAAGTAGAAAAGGCTGTCCGAATGGGTTGTTCTGTGGTAGGATATTAAAACAGTATGAAGAAACGAAAAGAGGTCGCGTTGTGAGGAGTCTGCTGAAATATCTTCGGGACTATCGGAAGGAGAGCGTCCTCGGGCCGCTGTTTAAGCTGCTCGAGGCAGCGCTGGAGCTGCTGGTGCCGCTGGTGGTGGCGGCGATTATCGACAGCGGAATCAAATTGGCAGACAGAAATTATATTCTGTGGATGTGTGCGCTGCTGGTAGGATTGGGCCTTGTGGGCCTTATCAGCAGCATTACGGCGCAGTGTTTTGCGGCGAAGGCGGCTGTGGGCTTTTCCAGCAAGCTGCGACACGCTTTATTTGCACATATCCAAAGTCTCTCTTACAGCGAATTGGACACCATAGGGAATTCCACATTGATCACCCGCATGACCAGCGACATCAATCAGGTGCAAAACGGCGTGAACTTGACGCTGCGCCTGCTGCTGCGCTCGCCCTTTGTGGTCTTTGGCGCAATGATCATGGCCTTTACGGTCGACGTTTCCGCAGCGCTGGTGTTCGCTGTGGCGATCCCGGTTCTGTTTGCCGTGGTGGCCGGCATCATGGCGGTGACAATGCCGCTATATAAAAGGGTGCAGCGCCATCTGGACCGGGTACTGGGAATTACCCGGGAAAACCTGACCGGAGTGCGGGTCGTCCGCGCGTTTCACCGGGAGGAAGCCGAGATTGGGCGCTTTGAGGCGGAGAACAGCGGCCTGACAAAGGAGCAGATGAAGGTGGGGCGCGTTTCCGCGTTGATGAATCCTGTGACCTATGTCATCATCAATCTGGGAGTGATTCTCCTGCTGCGCCGCGGAAGTGTAGCGGTCTATGCCGGTGAACTTTCCCAGGGACAGGTGGTGGCTCTGCTCAATTACATGTCTCAGATCCTTGTGGAGTTGATTAAGATGGCAAACCTTATTATCACCATCAGCAAGGCGCTGGCCTGCGCTGCGCGCATCGAAAGCGTTCTGGAAAAGCAGACCACACTGAAGGAAACGCAGGCGCCGCAAAAAGGCAGGGAGGAGCCGGAGGTTCCGGCGGTCGTTTTTGATCGCGTGAGCCTGACCTATCAGGGAGCAGGCGGAAAATCTCTGGACGACATTTCGTTTGCTGCCGGACGCGGTCAGACGATCGGCATCATCGGCGGAACGGGAAGCGGAAAGTCCTCTTTGGTCAATCTGATTCCCCGTTTTTACGATGCAACAGAGGGAACTGTGCTGGTCGATGGCGTCGATGTCAGGCAGTATGCCGTGGCAGAGCTGCGCCGGAAGATCGGCGTCGTGCCGCAAAAAGCCATGCTGTTTGCCGGAACGATTCGCCAAAATCTCCTTTGGGGCGATGAAAAAGCGGATGATGAAGCACTCTGGCAGGCTTTGACGGCCGCTCAGGCAAGGGAATTCGTCGAAAAGAAAGAGGGCGGGCTGGACGCGCTGGTCGAGCAGGGCGGAAAGAATTTTTCCGGCGGACAGAAGCAGAGGCTGACCATCGCCCGGGCGCTGGTGCGCAGGCCGCAGATCCTGATCCTTGATGACAGTGCCTCCGCGCTGGATTTTGCCACGGACGCGGCGCTGCGAAGGGCGATCCGTGAGCTGCCGGATACGATGACCACCTTTATCGTCAGCCAGAGGGCTTCCAGCATCCGTTATGCGAATCAAATCATCGTTCTGGATGACGGAAAGGCGGTCGGCTGCGGCACGCACGAGGAACTGCTCAACAGCTGCCCGGTCTATCGCGAGATCTATGAATCGCAGTTTGAGACGAAGGGAGGGGAAGCGCAATGAGCCGCCTCAAGGAGAAAAAGCAGCGTGCGGACAGGAAGACCCTTGGGAAAGTCCTGCGGTGCATTGGAAAATACTGGCCCTATGTGGCGCTGAGCCTGCTGCTGGCGGCTGCGACGGTGGCGCTGACCCTCTATGTGCCCGTGCTGACCGGCGACGCGGTGGATCTGATCGTCGAGGAAGGTCAGGTGGATTTTGCGGGCCTTTGGGCAATTATGAAAACCATTGCCCTGATGGTCGCTTTGACGGCTGCTGCCCAGTGGGTGATGAGCCTGTGCAACAACCACATCACGTACCATGTGATCTGGGATCTTCGAAATGAGGCTTTCCGCCGGATCGAGATCCTGCCGCTGAAATACCTGGATGCGCACAGCAGCGGCGAGATCGTCAGCCGGATCATCGCCGACGTGGATCAGTTTGCGGATGGGCTTTTGATGGGTTTTACTCAGCTGTTTACCGGTGTTTTGACCATACTGGGCACGCTGGGCTTCATGTTTTCGATCAACGGCTGGATCGCCCTGCTGGTGGTACTGGTCACGCCGGTGAGCCTGCTGGTGGCCAGCTTTATCGCCCGGCGCACCTATTCCATGTTCCGCATGCAAAGCGAAACAAGGGGCGAACAGACCGCTTTTATTGACGAAATGGTGGCCGGGCAAAAGGTGGTACAGGCTTTCGGACATGAAAAAGAGACGCTCGAACAGTTCGACGAGATCAACGGACGGCTGGAAAAATACTCTCTGCGGGCGATCTTTTTTTCTTCGATCACCAATCCGGCGACCCGCTTTGTCAATAGCCTGGTCTATACCTGCGTGGCTCTTTCCGGTGCGCTGACAGCAGTGGCAGGCGCCATTACAGTGGGTGATCTGACCTGTTTTCTGGCCTATGCCAATCAGTATACCAAGCCCTTTAACGAGATCTCCGGCGTGGTGACAGAGCTTCAGAGTGCTTTTGCCTGTGCAGCGCGGCTGTTTGAGCTGATCGAGGAAGAACCGCAGACGCCGGAGCCGGAGGACGCCGTGACGCTCGAAGAGGCGGACGGACGGGTGGAAATTGAAAACGTTTCCTTCCGCTACCGCCCGGAGGTGCCTTTGATCGAAGGGCTGAATCTTTCTGTCAAGCCGGGTCAGAGGATCGCCATTGTCGGCCCGACGGGCTGTGGAAAGACCACTATTATCAACCTTCTGATGCGCTTTTACGACGTCGATCAAGGTGAGATCCGGGTCAGCGGCATTCCTATTCGTGGGATCACCCGGCAGAGCCTGCGGGACAACTATGGCATGGTGCTGCAGGATACATGGCTCAAGGCAGGTACGATCCGGGAAAATATCGCCTACGGCAGGCCGGAAGCGACGGAAGAGGAAATCATTTGCGCCGCAAAAGCCGCTCATGCAGACAGCTTTATCCGGCGGCTTCCCAAAGGATATGACACGGTCATTTCAGAAGACGGCGGCAATATCAGCCAGGGGCAGAAGCAACTGCTGTGCATTGCGCGGGTCATGCTTTGCCTGCCGCCGATGCTAATCCTGGACGAAGCGACCTCCAGCATCGACACCCGCACGGAGATCAAGATCCAGCAGGCCTTTGCCGTCATGATGCAGGGGCGCACCAGCTTTATTGTGGCGCACAGGCTTTCGACCATCCGGGAAGCGGATAATATCCTGGTCATGCGGGACGGAAAGATTATTGAGCAGGGAAGGCATGAAGAACTGCTGCCAAAGGGCGGTTTTTATGCAGAGCTTTACAACAGCCAGTTTGCGCATTAAAGATTTTTTCAGGCGGTGTTGGGGCGTACAGAAGCACAAAAGAAGCAGGGACGCAGGCATTTTCTGGACGGATATGCTAATATTGAATACGAAAAGCGACCGATTGGAGGAAGAAGGATGGCAAAAACGCTGGGGTTGGCGCTGGGCGCAGGAAGCGCAAAGGGGCTGGCGCATATCGGGCTTTTGCAGGTGCTGGAAGAAGAAAAGATCTCCGTCGATTATATTAGCGGCTCCAGTATGGGAGCGGTGGTGGGCGGCGTATACGCCTGCGGTACGGACATTGCCATGGCGGCCAAGGTGATCCCGCTTCTGGACGCGAAGGAGTATTTTGACTGGGGAAAGCCGAAAAACGGCGGCATGATGCGGGGCGAGCGGTTTGACGAGCTGGTCCGGCTTCTGACGAAGGATTGTGAGTTCAGCCAGACAAAAATTCCCTTCACTTCTGTGGCGGTGGATCTTTATTCAGGCAAGCTGATCGTTCAGCAGGAGGGAAAAATCCACGATGCGGTTCGCGGCAGCTACGCCATTCCCGGCATTTTCCGCCCTCATCAATGGAAGGGAATGCTGCTGGTGGACGGCGGCGTCATTTCCCGCGTTCCCTGCCAAACCGTGCGCCAGATGGGAGCGGACGTGGTCGTTGGAGTGGACGTGGGGTACCGCGGCCGGGAAAACAACTATGACATCCCTCTTGAGCGAACCATTGATTATCTCAACGCTTCCATGCGCATCATGCAGTGGGAGCTGGCAAAGGAGCAGGAAAAAGCTGCCGATCTGATCATCGCGCCCTTTGTATGGGATTTGGATTCCAATTCCCTTGCGGATGCGGAGGAGATCATTGAACGGGGCAGGCGTGCGGCGCGGGAAGCGGTGCCCAAAATCAAAGAACTGCTGGAGCTGTGAGAGCATAAAGAAAAGCCGTTGGAACAGGGGTGTGTTCTGACGGCTTTTTTGCTTTGGAAAAAAGGATAACGCTATTCCGGAAGGGACTCTTTCCACAGGATCAGCGGCTCCGTATAGTCCCGACGGGCGGGCTGCGGCGCCGGAAAGGCCAGCGCAGCTACATCGCTGGCGCGAAAATCCAGTTCCAGCAGCTTCCGGGCATCGTCCGGCAGTTTTGCGTGGTCTGCCTTTCGGACGACCAGCGGCGCGGCGGATCGTTTGCCCAGCTCGCCTAGCAGAGGAAGGGCGGTTTTCCGCACGCCCAGCACCCGAAGGTAAGGGGGTTTTTGGTTGGCAAGCGCGCAGAGCTCTTTGGTATAGCCAACGAGAATGCCCGAAAGCATCCGCTGCGTTCGGGCAAGGGTATAGCGCTTGGATTTACAGTATTCCATCACGTCCGCGAGGGAAATGCCGGCGCCTCCCTGATAAAGGGAAGATTCGATTCCTTCTCCGACACCCTGAATTTTTCTAAGCGCTTCGGGAGAAGAGGTGCGCAGCGCGTAAAGCAGGGGGAGGATCAGCCGGTCAAAAACTGCGGGCTGGGAAAACTGCGCCGTTTCAGACACAAAACTGGGAAGCGACGGAAGAGCCTGCTGGAGATTGCCTTCCGAAAGGGCGCGACGAATGGCAGAAGCGCTGGAAAAGGTCTCTTCAAGCGTTTCAGCATGATAGCCGCTGCCCTGGCGGGGAATAGGAAGGGGCTGCACTTCAGGCGCAAGACGGGAAAGAACCCGCAGATATTCGATCGCCAAAAGGGTGTTGGGCTCTTTCCACAGGAAAGCCTCCTGTTCGGGAAGAAGCGCGCAGACAGCGTCGTAGCGGGCAGCAGGGTAGCTTTTTCCTGCGTTGAGAGAAAGACGAAGCGCCGCGCAGAAAGCACCGGATTCCTCCAACGCAGCAAAGCGGGACAAAAGCGAAAGGTCTGCGCACTCTGCGCCGAAGGACAGATGGGTCAAAAGCCCGGTGGCCGCCAGCGTACCCACGCCGCCGAAGGCAAAACCGGGAGCAGCCTGCAGGCAATAGGCAGCCGGAATCTCCAGCACCAGATCCGCGCCTGCCGTAAGCGTCCAGCGGGCGCGGGTCCACTTGTCCCACCCGGCCGGCTCGCCCCGCTGCACGAAAGCGCCGCTCATCGCCACGACGACAAAATCGCAGCAGGACAGGCGGCGGGCCTCACGAAGCTGATAATGGTGCCCGTTGTGAAGGGGATTGTATTCGGCGACGATGCCGCAGACTTTCATGGCAGTGCTCCCTCAGTGTTCTTGACATTTATTATATCCCTGCGCGAAGAACGGAGCAATGCGGAATCCGACGGGGGTAAAAAAGGGAAAAAGTTGCATAACGACTGAGAATGGCGTATAATTGAACTGCAATTTCCAGCGTACCAGTTCTTGCCGTTTTGGCGGTGGAACGCTGTTTTTTTCATGGTTTCCAACCGGCTTTCATTTGAATCTGCACCGATTGAAAGGAGTATCACCCATGGCACTGATGGAGAGCATCAAAGAAAGGGCAAGGGCCAATATTAAGCACATCGTCCTGCCCGAAGGAAGCGAACCCCGCATTCTTAAGGCTGCTGCAATCATCGCTGCGGAAGGCATCGCAAAAGTGACTGTGCTCGGCAGCGCCGAAGCCGTCAAGGCTCTTGCTGCCGAATGCGGCGCGGATTTGACCGGCGTGAGCATCGTCGATCCCGAAACGTCCGAAAAGTACGAGCAGTATGTTGAGACCTTCTACGAGATGCGCAAGGCCAAGGGCATGACCCCAGAAAAGGCTGCCGCTACCATGAAGATGCCCATGTATTTCGGCACCATGATGGTCAAGCTCGGCGACGCGGACGGTCTCGTCGGCGGCGCGCTGTGCACCACGGCCGACACCCTCCGTCCCGGCCTGCAGATTGTCAAGACCGCCCCTGGCGTCAAAACAGTCTCGAGCTGCATGGTCATGGAAGTTCCCGGGTGCGAGCTGGGCGAAAAGGGCACCTTCGTCTTTGCCGACTGCGCCATCAACATCGCGCCCGACGCGCAGCAGCTATGCGACATTGCCATCGCTTCTGCCGCCACAGCCAAGAATGTCGTAGGCATGGAGCCCCGCGTCGCAATGCTTTCCTTCTCCACGAAGGGCAGCGGCAAGGGCGAGATGGTCGACAAAGTGGTCGAAGCCTACAATCTCGTCAAGGAGCAGGCCCCTGAGTTGAACGTGGACGGCGAACTGCAGGCAGACGCCGCTCTGGTCGAGTCCGTCGGCCAGTTCAAGAGCCCCGGCAGCCCCGTGGCCGGCAAGGCCAACGTCCTGATCTTCCCGGATCTTCAGGCGGGCAATATCGGCTATAAGCTGGTGCAGCGCCTTGCGAAGGCCTCCGCGATCGGACCGGTCTGCCAGGGATTTGCCAAGCCCATCAACGACCTTTCCCGTGGCTGCAGCGTGCAGGACGTGGTTGACGTTGTGGCGCTGACCTGCCTGCAGGCACAGGGCTGAGAAACCTGATTTTCCCACATCACGCAATAGGAGAAAGCAACATGTACAATATTCTGGTCGTCAACGCGGGCAGTTCTTCGCTCAAGTATCAGCTGGTCAACATGGAAGACAAGTCCGTTGTCGCCAAGGGCATTGCCGAGCGCATCGGAATCGAAGGCTCCATTCTCAAATACAAGAGCGCCAGGGGCAAGCTGGAGATCCAGCAGCCCATGAAGGATCATTTCGAGGCCATTAAGCTGGTGCTGGACGCGCTGGTCAACCCTGAATCCGGCGTTGTGGAAAAGATGTCCGACATCAAGGCTGTGGGTCATCGCGTGCTTCACGGCGGCGCAACCTTCTCTGGCTCCATCGTCATCGATGACGCCGTCATGCAGGCCATCGAGGAGAACATTGAGCTTGGACCGCTGCACAATCCCGCCAATCTCATGGGCATCCGCGCCTGCCAGCAGGTCATGCCCAACACCCCCATGGTGGCTGTGTTTGACACTGCTTTCCATCAGACCATGCCCCCCAAGGCGTATCTTTACGGCCTGCCCTACGAAGACTATACCGAGCTGAAGATCCGCCGCTACGGTTTCCACGGCACCAGCCACCGTTACGTTTCTGCCCGTGCCATTGATATGCTTGGCAATCCCAAACACAGCAAGGTGATCGTCTGCCATTTGGGCAACGGCTCCTCCCTGTCCGCGGTCGTCGACGGCAAGTGCGTCGATACTTCCATGGGCCTGACTCCTCTTGAGGGCGTCATCATGGGCACCCGCACCGGTTCCATGGATCCGGTCATCGTCACCCGCCTGATGGAAAAGCGCGGCATGTCTATTGCTGAGGTAGAAAACTACATCAACAAGAAGAGCGGCGTGCTGGGCATCTCCGGCGTTTCGAGCGATTTCCGCGATCTGGAAAAGGCGGCGGAAGAGGGCAACGGGCGGGCCCGCCTCGCGCAGGAGGCTTTTGCCTACGGCGTCAAGAAGTACATCGGCTCCTATGCTGCTGCAATGGGCGGCGTGGATGCCATCGCCTTCACGGCTGGCGTCGGCGAAAACGACTCCGTCATCCGCGGCATGGTTATGGAAAATATGGAGTTCCTCGGTATTGACTTCGATTTCGACAAGAACAAGAACTTTACCCGCGGCGTTGAGCAGGAGTTGACTAGGGAAGGCTCGAAGGTGCGCGTATTCATCATTCCCACCGATGAAGAGATGGTGATCGCCACCGATACTTACGACTTGACCCGCGATTTGGTCAAGTAACTGGAATTTTGGCCTTTGGGGCAAGGGCGTTCGAGAAGCGGAGCCACGCTATCTGGCTGCGGGCGCCTGTCAGGGGGCGATATTTTGTGGCCGTGGGCTGCGAGAATAAACTTCCCGTTGACAAAATCCCGGGGAGAAAATATAATGGTTCGTGGTCATACTGAGAGGTGAAGAGGAAATGCGTCTTTCCGTCGCAAGCATAGCAAAGATTCCCGGCGAGAGCATTGCCTTTGAATTTTCGCAAAACTGGCCGGAGTTTACCGATACCGACCCGGAGATTCTGTTTGTCGGACCTGTCCATGTCAGCGGGCGGGCTGCCAACGTGGGCGAGGGTGTGATCGAGGTAAAAGCCGTTGCGGAAGCGAAACTGCTTTCTCAGTGCGTGCGGTGTCTCAAGCCGGTAGAAGTGATGCTCACTGCAGGGATCTGCGAACGGTTTGTTCGCGACGAGGCAGTACAGCTGGACGAAGAGGAAGCCTATTCCTTCGCTAACGATACCCTTGAGCTCGACACAATGGTGCGAGACAATCTTTTGCTGAACCTGCCTGTGCGGGTGCTTTGCAAAGAGGATTGCTTGGGTCTGTGCCCGGTCTGCGGGCTGGATCTCAATACAAATACGCATTGTTCATGCCGTCAGGAAGCTGTGGACGAGCACCCCATGGCAGCGCTCAAGGCATTGTTGAACGATGATGAGGAGGTGTAACACATGGCGGTTCCCAAGAGAAAAACTTCTAAGGCTAGGCGTGATTCCCGCAGGGCAAACACCTGGAAACTGTCGGTCCCCGGCATCGTCGAATGCCCGCAGTGCCACGAGATGAAGCTTGCTCACCGCGTCTGCAAAAAGTGCGGTCATTACGATGGCAAGCAGGTTGTCGCTACTGAAAGCAAGTAAGCGAAGCGGCCTTTTCAAAGCTGACAAACAAAAAGAGATCGCTGGTATCCCCGTTCGGGAAGAGACCGCGATCTCTTTTTTGCAGCGGGGGAGACGTACTGCCAGCGATAGCGTGCAGGGAGAGAAAATTTTGTTGGATTTTATGAAGGAAAAGCCTGCGTTTTGGGATTGAGGCGGCTTATGGCTTGCATTTTACGGCAGCGGTAGTATATACTGGGGATATCATTTTCGGATGGGAGAAGACAGCGTGAAGCGAGTGGTAGTGGACGCGTTTGGCGGCGATCATGCGCCGCAGGCAGTAGTTGAGGGCTGCGCGATAGCCCTTGAGGAATTCGCGGATCTTTTTATTATCCTGACGGGTGATGAGGAAAAAATCCGTCAGGAGCTTTCGAAGCATTCTTATGACGCCGCGCGGGTAGAGATTCGCCATGCGCCGGATATCATAGCAAATTCTGAGCATCCGGTGCAGGCGGTTCGTACCAAAAAGAACTCTTCTTTGGTCAAGGCGCTTGAGGTGGTGGCCGCCAAAGAGGCAGACGTGTTTATTTCTGCCGGCAGCACCGGCGCCGTTCTCGCCGGCGGTACTTTTATCGTTAAACGCATCCGGGGCGTCAAGCGCCCGGCACTGGCTCCGATCCTGCCGACGGCACAGGATCACAACGTTCTGCTGATCGACTGCGGCGCTAATGTCGACTGCAAGCCGATCAACCTTCAGCAGTTTGCCATCATGGGCTCTGCTTACGCAGAAAAGATCATGGGGATCAAAAATCCCCGGGTCGGCCTTTTGAACAACGGCGCTGAAGCGGAAAAGGGCTGCGAACTGACCAAGCAGGTTTACCAGCTCCTTCAGCAGACGCCGGTCAATTTCGTCGGCAACTGTGAGGGACGTGACATTGTATCCGGAGAATTTGACGTAGTTGTGGCCGACGGCTTTGCCGGAAACGTCGCCCTTAAGTCCATCGAAGGAACTGCCGCCATGCTGATGGGCATGATGAAAAAGGAGCTGATGGGAGGATTCCTCAGCAGGATCGGCGCCCTGATGGCCAAGTCCGCCTTCCGGCGGCTCAAGCATCGCATGGACTACGCTGAACACGGCGGCGCGCTGCTTCTGGGCATCGACGGCGGTATTATCAAAGCGCATGGCAGCTGCTCTGCCAAGGCTTTTGCCGCCACTCTCCGTCAGGCCTGCGCCTTTATCGACGGGGACGTGGTCAACATCATTCGCGACAGCATCCAGGCCTTGCCGCTGTCTGAGTAACCTAAGCGACCGCAGGAAGGGCAGCCTGCTTTCAAAAGGCTTCTCTTCTTTAAAGGATAAAGCGGAATCATCTGTGAAATCATTCAAACAGGAAACGGAGGAGCTCTCAATGCTTTTTGAAAAAGTTAAGGAAATCGTTGCCAATCAGCTCAATGTGGACGTGGATAAGATCCAGCCTGACACCAACTTCATGGAAGACCTCAAGGCGGATTCTCTGGACATCGTGGAACTGATCATGGATCTGGAGTCGGAGTTTGACCTGCAGATTCCTGACGAAGACCTGCCCAAGGTGGCGACGGTTCAGGACATTGTCGATTACATTGAGGCGCACCGCTGAAAGGCGAAGCTCGCATCTGATTTTGGGCGGCTGAAGCAAAGGCCGCCCAAAGTTTTTCAAAGTCCGGCTTGGAGGCGTTTTTTAAAATGGACAAACTGAAAGAGCTGCAGGAACGGATCGGCTATCACTTTAAGAAGGAGAAGCTGCTGCGTCAGGCGCTGACCCATACCTCTTACGGCGGAGAGAACAACGAGCGGCTGGAATTTCTTGGTGACGCTGTGCTCGAGCTGTGTGCAAGTACGTATCTGTTCCAGAATTATCCGGACATGAGCGAGGGATATATGAGTCGCGCCAGGGCGGCGGCGGTGTGCGAAAGCGCGCTCTTTCAGGCGGCGCAATCCATTGGTCTTGGAGAGTGCCTTTTCCTTGGAAAGGGCGAGGAACGGATGGGCGGACGCCAAAAGCCTTCCATTGTTTCGGATGCTTTTGAAGCACTGATCGGCGCCATCTATTGCGAGAGCGGCTTTGAAGCGGCGGAGAAATTTATTCTGGCTAATGTTAGCTTTTCTGTTGGCGATCCGGCAGAGGGGAAAGACAGCAAGACCCGTCTTCAGGAGCTTTTGCAGCATGGGACGGTCAATATCGTCTATCATTTGCTGGAGGAACGGGGACCGGATCACGACAAGTGGTTTGTGACAGAGGTCCGCTGCAATGGTGAATTTTTGGGAAAAGGTGAGGGCAGGACCAAAAAAGAGGCGGAAAAGGCAGCTGCGCAGGCGGCATTGGAAAAGCTCAGTGGCGGAAAGGAAGAGAAGCCATGAAGGTCCTGCTCCTCAGCGGTAGCCCACATCAGGGCGGGTGTACAGAAACCGCCTTGCAGATCGTTGCCGAACAGCTGCAGCGGGCGGAAATTGAAACGGAGTTGTTTCGCATCGGAGCTGGGCCTGTCCGCGGCTGTATCGATTGCGGCCGCTGCAAGGCGGGACTGGGCCGCTGCGTGTTTTCGGATGATCTGGTCAACCAGGCAGTGGAAAAGCTGCCGCAGATCGATGGGCTCGTTCTTGGATCACCAGTACATTATGCGTCGATCGCCGGCGTGATGTCTGCTTTTTTGGATCGGTTCGTACGGGTCGGCAAGGAGCATCTGGCTTACAAGCCCTGCGCCTGTCTGGTAACGGCCCGGCGCTCCGGCACGACTGCCGCCCTGGACCAGCTGATGAAATATCCCACCAACGCCTGCATGCCGGTGGTCTCCTCGGTCTATTGGAATATGGCCCACGGCAACACGCCGGAGGAGATGAAAGAAGATCTTGAGGGAATGCATATTATGCGCATGCTTGGCCGCAACATGGCCTGGATGCTCCGGTGCATCGAGGCGGCGGAAGCGGCAGGCGTGAAGCACCCTGTTCCGGAGGGAAAGATCTATACCAATTTTATCCGTTGAGGAAAAGGCCCGTGTATCTTTGATGCGCAGGCTTTTTTCTTTTGTTTCGGCAGAAAAGCGGGTTTGTTTCGGATGGAATTGTCCGCTGCGTTTGCAATGGTTTTTGGCCTGTGATACAATGTATACTGATTTTTTATGTGTTTTTAGAGGTGGAAAATGCTGCTGTCCAAACTGGAGCTGCAAGGGTTTAAATCCTTCGCCAACAAGGTCGAGATCCGCTTTGAAAAGGGGATCACTTCGATCATTGGCCCAAATGGCAGCGGCAAGAGCAATATTGCCGAAGCAATGCGCTGGGTGCTTGGCGAACAAAGCGCCCGGAGCTTGCGCGGCGCAAGGATGGAAGACATTATTTTCAACGGTACCGCCCAGAAAAAGCCCCAGGCTTTCTGCGAGGTGCAGTTGACGATGATCAACGACGACCATCTTCTGCCCATTGATTTTTCCGAAGTCAACATCACCCGGCGGGTCTACCGTTCCGGCCAGAGCGAGTATTTTATCAACCGCGCTCCCTGCCGGCTCAGGGATATCCTCGATCTGTTCCGGGATACCGGCATCGGCAAGGATGGTTATTCCATCATCGGGCAGGGAAGAATCGACAGTATCCTGTCCAACCGCTCTGAAGAGCGCCGCGAAGTGTTTGAAGAGGCGGCGGGCATCAGCAAGTACAGGGTGCGCAAGGAAGAAGCGGCCAGAAAGCTCGATCAGACCCGGCAGAATCTGGTGCGCATCGGGGACATTCTGGAGGATCTTCACGAACGGCTTGGCCCGCTGGAAGCGCAGAGCGAGACGGCACGGCAGTACCTGCGCCTGCGCGAGGAACTCAGGGATATCGAACTGAACCTGTTCCTGCACCAGTACGACCGGATGAATGTCCGGATTACCCAGCAGAAAGAGACAATTGCCCAGTTGGAAGCGGAGATTGCCGCCCGGACAGAAAAAGCGACGCAGCTATCCGGCGAAGCAGCCCGGCAGGAGGCGCAGGCGGCGGGGCTGGATGAAACGGTCGCCCAGTTGCAAAAGGAGCTTCTGGAGCTGACGCGGCAGGTGGAGCAGCAGGATGGAGAGACCCGTCTGATCGCCCAGCGGATTGAAAGCCTTTCCAAAGAGGAAAAGGAAGCCGGTGCGCTTGCAAAAAGCGAGCAAGAGCGGTGGGAAACGCTTCTGGGGCAGATCGAACAAAACGGCGCGGCACAAACGGCAAAACGGCAGGAGCTGGAAACGCTTCAGCGGGAAGTGGAAGTCCGTGCAGCAGAGCTGGAAAAGCGGCTTGAGCAGATCGAGCTGAGCGAACGGGACGCGGAAGAGCAAAAAGCGCAGATGATCGGAGCGATGAACCGGCTGTCTGCGGCCAGGGTGCAGGCTTCCCGGCTGGATACGATGCTTGAAACGCTCGACAGCCGCCGAAAGGCGCTTGAAAAGGAACTGGAAAAGCTGGAGCAGGAGCTTTCCGGATTGCTGGAAGAACGAACGCAGGCGGAAAGCGGCAAGACCGCGCTCGAAGAAAAGAAGAAAAAGCTGGACCTCAGCCGCAGCGAGGGGCAGAAGGCGCTTGCGCAGGGTGAGGAGCAGGACAGAAGGCTCGATGAGCAGCACAGAAAGCTCGAACAGGAACGGGCGGCCCTTTCTTCCCGGCTGAACGTCTTGAGGGACATGAAGGAGGACTACGAAGGCTACTATTCCAGTGTGCGGAATTTTCTTCGGGATTGCCAGAAGAATCCGCGGCTGTCGGAGGGGATCGTCGGCGTGGTGGCGCAGCTGATCCAGGCGCCGGAGCAGCTTGAAACCGCCCTGGAAATGGCCGTGGGTCCAGCGCTTCAAAACGTCGTCACCCAGGACGAGCAGAGCGCAAAAAAAGCTATCGGGTATCTGCGCCGCCAGCGCTATGGCAGGGCTACTTTCCTACCGCTGACCGCCATTCGTGGCCGAAGCCTCACCGTTGCGGAAAGAAGCTGTCTGAATGAGCCGGGATGCCTTGGCGTCGCCAGTGAGCTGGTGCGCTTTGAAGAATGCTTCCGGCCCATCGTTGAAAACCTCCTGGGGCGCACGGTGATTACGGAAAATATGGATGCGGCTATTTCCATCGCCAAAAAGAGCAGGCAGGCCTTCCGCATTGCAACTTTGGAGGGAGATATCATCAATCCCGGCGGTTCCATGACCGGCGGCAGCGTCCAGAAAAAGGAATTCACCCTTCTAGGACGGGAACGTGAGATTGAGCAGTGCCGCAAACGGATGGAAGCGCTTTCGGATCAGATCCGTCAGGCGCAGCAAGAGCGCAAGGAGCATCTGGAAAAGCTGGAGACCCTTCGCTGTTCTCTGACGGCTTTTGGAGAAGAGGCGCACGGGCTGGAAGTGGATCTGGTTCGTCAGCAGGAAAAGCTGGATACCGTCCTTTTGCTTTGGCAGCAGTGCGCCGGCCAGAAGGCGGAAAGGGAACGGGAAGCGGAGCAGCTTGCCCAAACGGCGGAAGACGTCGTCCGGCAGGCTGGCGAACTCAAAAAATTGCAGGGCTCTTTGGAAAACACCCAGACGGCTTCGGAGCAGGATGTGGCCGCGGCGCAGGAAGCGCTTGGCGCCATGCGCGCTGAAAGAGAAAAGCTTCTGGAAGAAATGACGGCGCGGCGAATGGCCCTGGCCGAAGCAGAGAGGGAAGCGGAAACACTGCAAAATGAAAAGCGCCGCATGGAAGCGGAAGCAAAACGGGCGGAGAGCGCGTCAGAAGAGGCGCGGCTCCGCCGGGAAAAGGCCCTTGAGCAGAGCGATGCCCTGACCAGACAGAGCGGAGAGCTGGGCGCGGCGGTGCTTGCCCTTCGTGAGCGTGCTCAAAAGCAGGCAGAGCAGCTGGCCCAGACGGAAAAGGACCGCGAACAGGCGCGCCAGTATGGAAAAGAGTTGGAACAGCAGGCGGAAGCACTGCGCGAAGAGGGCAGGTCCCTGACAGAAAAGCGCCACCAGCTGGAGCTGACGCAGGGAAAGGCAGAGGCTGAACTGACCAATCTCCAGGACCGCATTTGGGAGGATTACGAACTTACTTATGAAGGGGCGCTTGCCTACAGGAAAGAGCTGTCCTTCACCTCATCCCAGCGGCAGACCGATCAGATCAAAAAGGAGATCCGCGCCCTGGGGGATGTCAATGTCAACGCCATTGAGGACTATAAAAACGTCAGGGAGCGCTATGACTCCCTTTACGAGCAGCAGCAGGATCTTGTCAGGGCCGAGGCGGATCTGTCCCGCCTGATCGAGGAGCTGCTCATCACCATGCGCAGACAGTTCAAAGAGCAGATCGCCCGTCTGAACGGCTTTTTTAAAGAAACCTTTGCCGAGCTTTTCGGGGGAGGAACGGCTGAGCTTCGGCTGCCGGAAGGGCAGGACGTGCTCGAGTGTGATATTGAGATTATCGCCCAGCCTCCGGGCAAGAAGCTGCAATTGCTCTCCCTGCTTTCGGGCGGTGAGCGGGCGCTGACGGCCATTGCGCTGCTGTTTTCCATGCTGCGGCATAAGCCCATGCCGTTTTGCGTGCTCGATGAGATCGAGGCGTCTCTTGACGACGCCAATGTCGATCATTACGCCAGCTATCTCAAGCGCTATTCGTCCGACACGCAGTTTATCCTCATCACCCACAGAAAGGGCAGCATGGCGGTCAGCGATGCGCTTTATGGCGTGGCCATGGAGGAGAAGGGTATCTCCAAGCTGGTATCGGTGCGGCTTGAGGACGTCGAAGAAGGAAAAGAAGAAAACAGGAGGGATCCATTATGAGTGAAAACGGCGGGAAAGGCGAAAAGAGGGGATTTTTTGCCCGTTTAGCCAGCGGCCTGACCAAAACCCGTGAGAATCTGTCCGAAAAGATCTCGGCGGTATTTTCCGGATTTTCAAAGATCGACGAAGAGTTTTATGAAGAGCTGGAAGAAGCACTCATTATGGCGGATATCGGCATGGTGACAGTCGAGGCGATCATGGACCGCCTGCGGGAAAAAGTAAAAGAGGAGCATCTTTCTGACACCGCGCAGGTGAAAGAGACCCTGCGCGCCATCGTGACGGAGATGATGCAGGCAGATACGCCTTTCCTCCCCGAAGAGGGAAACAGTGTCATTCTGGTCGTGGGCGTCAACGGCGTTGGCAAGACCACCACCATCGGCAAGATCGCCCACGTTTACGAGCAGCAGGGCAAAAAAGTGCTCCTTGCGGCGGGCGATACCTTCCGTGCAGCTGCTGCGGAACAGCTTACCGTCTGGAGTGAGCGGGCGGGAGTCCCCATCGTCAAACACGGCGAAGGCGCAGATCCTGCCGCCGTGGTTTTCGATGCGGTCAGCGCTGCCAAGGCCCGCGGCGTGGAGCTTCTCATCTGTGACACCGCAGGCCGGCTCCATAACAAGAAAAACCTCATGGAAGAGCTTCGTAAGATCGGCCGCGTGATCGACCGGGAATGGCCAGGCGCCCACAAAGAGGTGTTGCTGGTGCTCGATGCCACCACCGGGCAGAACGCCATTGCTCAGGCCAAGGTCTTTGCAGAGACGGTGGACATCACCGGCATCGTTCTGACCAAGCTTGACGGCACGGCAAAGGGCGGCGTTGCCCTGGCCATCAAGGAGGAGCTGGGCGTCCCGGTCCGTTTTGTCGGCGTGGGCGAGGGCATTGACGATCTTCAGCCCTTTGACCCGGCGGAATTTGCCGAGGCGCTGTTTTAGGGCAGAATTCATTTTTGACAGAAAAAAGAAGACTTTATTATAATAAAAATGCTCCGATGCACTGAAAACGGTTACTTCGTGACGACTGCGAGTACCGGATAGAGCTGTCTGCCTTTGGGCGGCAGCGATCCATTTCCCGTTTTCGATTTTCTCGGGGCATTTTTATTTTGAGGCGTTTTATTCTGCGTAGTTGTACAGCGCTGTAAAGGCAGAATAACAGTAAAGGAGAAAAAGCATGAGCCGGATGAAAAAGATCCTGTCCAATCTGCGAAACGATCAGGAAGAATAGATCATTGAGGTGCAGGAAGAGGGAATAGAAGAAGGCTGGATCTTGTCATCGTGGGGGTGCGATGAAACAGAAGAAAATCAGGATATGGAGCCATGGGGTTGGGACGAAGACCAAACGGACGCGCAGATCAATTTTATGGGAGGCGTCTCTTATCGGATCAATGCCATGGACACGCTGCGGATGGTGACCGCTTCTTCTGCCTTTGGCGAACCGGATTATTATCGTTTCGGAATGACAGAAGGAACACATTGCGCAGTTGCCCGGAATGGCCGGAAGTAGCAGCCTGTTTCTCAGCTCAGGGAGAAGCTGCTCTTTACCGAGGCGTTTGAGGGAAAAACAACTGCAGAGATTATGGAAGCTGCCATCGACGACGCACTTTGGGAGGACTTTGGGGCGACGCTGGAATGGGCGGTCACGCTGCGGCAGGAGTTTTTCATGCGGTTCAACCCGCAGGTGATTCTGGTGCGGGCGGCACTGCATCCGGAACGGAAGGCGTTTACACAGTCGCATCCCGGACGCTTTGATCAGATCGAGCAGCAGGTCATGAGCCGCGCCGATGATGCGCTTGTGCAGATATCCTATTTCCTTTATCTCAAAGGCGGAAAAAAACGGATGCCCAGCATCCTCAAGCGGTCCTGGGCCAAAAAGATCAGTGCGCTGGATGCTTACGAGGCGGCAAAATACAAAAACGCGGAGATCGGCCTGGTCAATGCAGCACGGATGGTTCACGCGCATTCTCCCGTGCTGGATGAATTGATGCAGACCGGAAAGATCACCCTGCCGGAAAGAAAAAGACCTGGGAGAACCTGCGTTCAGCGGGAATGGATTGGGAGAATATCTTTCACAGGGCTTCCATGGGTCACATGGCGCTTCTGCGCAATTTCAGCGGCATTTTTCTGACACGGATGGATCCGGATTTCTGCAGAGAATATCTGGACAAGCTCAAGCGCGGCGTAGTGGACGGAAAGCAGTTCCCCTTCCGCTATTACAGTGCCTGGCGGGCGGTAAAGGAGAAATGCTTCCGCGCGGATATCTCTCAAATGATCCTCAAAGCACTGGAAGAATGCGTTGACCTGTCCGTTCAGAATCTTCCCAGGCTCAGGGGAAGGACCATGTGCCTTTCGGATAACTCCGGCTCTGCGTGGGGAGGATTTACCTCGGAGTACGGCTCGGTCACTGTCGCCGTCATTGATAATCTTTCTTCCGCGATCACGGCTGCCCGCTCTGACGAAGGGGACGTGGGAAAATTCGGAAGCTTGCTCCGGGTCTTCCCGGTCAGGGAAGACGATCATATGCTGGAGCTTTGCAACGTGATCTCAAAAGACAAATACAATGATGTGGGCGGCCAGACAGAGGGCGGCATTTGGGAATTTTTCTATCAAATCATCTGGAAAAAAGAGCATTGGGACAATATTTTCATCTACCCCGATCAGCAGGCGGGGCATGGCTGCCTGTATGGAACGGACGATCAGATCGCTCTGTATCAGAGGCTGGGATACGGATGCGGCCAGAATGATGGCTATCTCGATGTTTATGCTCTGGTGGAGTTGTATCGAAAAACGGTGAATCTCAGAGTCAATGTCTTTTCCGTTCAGACCGCGGGCTATACCAACGCAGTCATGCCGGAATACGCCTACCGTACCTGCATTTTGTGGGCAAGGAGCTGATTTTTGCCGATGCGATGATCCGCCTGTGGGACGAATGGGAGAAAGCATAAAGCGGCGAAGAAAAGAGAAGGAATCCTTTCAGGCAAAAAAAGTGCGGATAGCCCGAATGAAAACGGTATGTCCGCCTTTCGCATTTTAAGACAAAGAAGGCCGCAGAGATCGACCGCTGGCGCAGAAGGGCAGCGCTGAATGCAATCAAAAGCCCATGGCATCTGCGGAAAGCATCATTCAGTGAAAAAGAGGAAACGCAAAAAGAAGCTCCCTGCCGGGCGGATCCGACGGGGAGCAAATATTGGCTGAAGAGGGCGCTGAAAGTCACTGCTGCCTTAAAAAAGGATTGCCCCGGAAATAGAAAACAGTTATTCTTCCTTAAGGGGCTTTTCAATGGAAAAAGCTCCGGTCTCCCTGTCGTAAGACAATACGATGGAACCGGCGGGAAGGTAGTCGACGCGGATACGAACAGTTTTTTCATCCGGCTCTTCGGAGGAAGGAGCCTCCTCTTGTTCAAAATAGTCCTCCTGCGCGGCGGTTTCGTCTGTAACGTCCGTAAAACGCCAGGCCAGAAGAGGAAGCGCCTTGGAATAGAAACCCTTGAACTGTTCAACGGCGCTGTCCATGATCTCTGTAATGCCAGTATTTTCCATGGTCTGCCGGACGGGGGCTACGGCGGATTTGATCAGAAAGCTGCCCAGCAGGATCATGACGATGACCAGACAAATCACGAATCGGATCTGGCGGAAGATGAAGCGGAGCAGAAACCTCAGCACGGATGCCACGGCGCAGCAGGCAAAAAATGCCAGCGCGATCAAAAGAGCATAGGTTCCGATGGTCAATAGAGTTTCCTTGAAGGGAATATCAGGCAAAAGGCAGCGCCTCCTTTTTATCGGTTTGGGGCAGAGAACAGGAGCGTCTTTGCCGCAGTGCGGCCATTATAGCATATTTTCCACTGTAAAGCAAAAGACCTTGACATCCGCGGCAGAACCGTGTATTCTATTATGGGCGTAAAGGTGCGAACCTTTACATGGTATTGAAACAGCCGGGCGCACGAAAAGATCAAAGTGGAGCCGGACGAAAAGCAGCCTGGCGGCGGGCAGGTTCGGAACGATCGAACGGAGAAAGACGGCAGGGGAAGAAGGCAGGAAAAATGGAAAAAAACGTTCGATTTGGCTGGCTGCTGGATTTTTACGGCGCGTTTTTGACGGAACGCCAGCGTTTGATGTTAGATCTTTATTTCAATCAGGATCTTTCCCTTGCGGAGATTGCCGAGCAGGAGGGCGTCAGCCGGCAGGCTGTGCGCGATGCGCTGCAGCGCGGCGAGGCTCTTCTCAATGATATGGAGCAAAAGCTTGGGCTGATGGATCGTTATTTCCGGGCGAAGACACTTCTGAGCCGGATGGAGCAGGCCCTTGCGGGAAACAGCGAAGCCGAAGCGCTTCTCGGTACCATGACAGAACTATGGGAGGAAGGACATGGCGTTTGAAGGTCTCTCCGAAAAACTGCAAAACGTCTTTAAAAAGCTTTCCGGAAGAGGCAAGCTCAGCGAAAAAGACGTAAAGGAAGCGATGCGCGAGGTGAAGCTGGCGCTGCTTGAGGCGGACGTCAACTTCCTCGTGGTCAAGGACTTTATCAAAAAGGTTTCCGAGCGGGCCACCGGGCAGGAAGTCATGGAATCGCTCACCCCCGGCCAGCAGGTCATCAAGATCGTCAACGATGAGATGACGGCGCTGATGGGCAGTGAGCAGAGCAAAGTCACCTTTGCTCCGAACCCGCCGACCGTGTATATGCTCGTGGGACTTCAGGGCGCCGGCAAAACCACCATGTGCGGCAAGCTGGCCGCGCATCTTCGCAAGCAGTACGGCCGTACGCCCCTTCTGGCGGCTTGCGACATTTACCGCCCCGCCGCGATCAAGCAGCTTCAGGTGGTAGGGGAGAAGCTCTCCATCCCCGTCTTCGAACGGGGACAGGAAAACCCGGTGGAAACCGCAAAAGCCGCTGTGGCTGAGGCGGAACGCCGGGGCTGCGACCTGGTCATCATCGACACCGCCGGCCGTCTTCACGTGGATGAAGCCATGATGCAAGAGCTGGTCAACATCAAAGAAGCGATTCATCCTTCGGAGATCCTGCTGACGGTGGACGCCATGACCGGCCAGGATGCCGTCAACGTCGCTAAGACCTTCAACGAGCTCCTTGACGTTTCGGGCGTCATCCTCACCAAGCTTGACGGCGACACCCGCGGTGGCGCGGCCATTTCCGTCCGGGCGGTGACGGGCAAGCCCATCAAATTCTCCGGCGTCGGTGAAAAGCTGACCGATATTGAGCCTTTTTATCCCGACCGGATGGCGTCCCGTATTCTGGGCATGGGAGACGTCCTTTCCCTCATCGAAAAGGCTCAGGAGAATTTTGACCAGAAGAAGGCCGAAGAGCTGGCCAAAAAAATGGTCAAAAATCAGTTTACGCTCGAGGATTTTCTCGAACAGATGCAGCAGATGAAAAACATGGGCTCCATGCAGGAGATGCTGGCAATGCTGCCCGGCGGTAGCAAGCTCGGCGACCTGCAGGTGGACGAAAAAGCCCTCGCCCGCACGGAAGCGATCATCCTTTCCATGACCCCGGCGGAGCGCCAGAATCCCGACCTCATCAACGGCAGCCGCAGAAAGCGCATCGCCAGGGGTTGTGGTTTGCAGATTCAGGACGTCAACCGCCTGCTCAACCAGTATGAGCAGAGCAAAAAGCTTATGAAGCAGTTTGGCGGCATAGGCAAAAAGGGCAAAAAGCGCTTCGGCGGACTGCGCCTGCCCTTCTGATTCTCGCTGCCGCCGGGCAGAAATATTATCGCTTATAACGGTAAGACCGTTGTAATATCAAAATCATCATGTATGAAGCAATTTCAAGGAGGAAACTACCAATGGCTGTGAAAATCAGGCTCCGCAGGATGGGCGCCAAGAAGGCTCCTTTCTATCGCATCGTTGTCGCTGACTCCCGTTCTCCCCGTGATGGCCGCTGCATTGAAGAACTGGGCTATTACAATCCCCTCTCTAACCCCGTTGAGGTGAAGGTAGACAATGAGAAGGCCGCCGAATGGATCAAGAACGGCGCTCAGCCCTCTGAGACGGTCCGTGCCCTTCTGAAAAAGAGCGGCGCGATCCAGGGCTAATCCCCGATGACGTCCGAGGATCGGGCAAAGGAGGGAAACATGGAAGAACTGGTCAGATACATTGCCATGAGCCTCGTTGACAAGCCCGAGGAAGTCAGGGTTGTCGTGAAAGAAGGGGAGCGCAGTACCATTTTGGAGCTGTCGGTCGCCCCGGATGACATGGGTAAGGTCATCGGAAAGCAGGGCAGGATCGCCAAGGCCATCCGCAGGGTGGTCAAGGCTGCGTCCATCAAGCAGAACAAAAATTACATTTTGGAAATCGTGTGAGTATGGAATATCTCAGGATCGGTATTGTGCTGCGGCCTCAGGGCGTCCGCGGTGAGCTGAAGGTGCAGCCGCTGACGGACGACCCCGGGCGTTTCCGGCGGCTGGAGCAGGTCTATATCGAAGGCAAGAGGGGTGGCTATGAGCAGCGCGCCCTGCTTTCTGCCGCAGTGCGGGACGATGCCGTCTATCTTCAGATCGAGGGCGTTCCGGACCGCACGGCCGCAGAGCTCCTGCGGGGCCGGTATCTTTGCGTGGATCGCGGGCACGCAGTGAAGCTGCCCGAGGGGCGTTATTTCGTCTGTGATCTGATCGGCTGCGCTGTGGAAGATTCGGACGGAAAGCCGCTCGGAGAGCTGTGCGACGTGTTTGAGACCGGGGCGAACGACGTTTATGCCGTCCGTCAGAAAGATCAAAAGACCTTCCTGGTCCCGGCGCTTAAAAAGCTGCTTGCGCTGGTGGATGTCGCCAACAAGCGAATCGTCTTCGACAAGAAAGTGCTTGGGGAGGTTATCGTCCGCGATGAAGATTGATATCCTCACGCTTTTTCCCGAGATGTTCCCGCCAGTGTTGGATGCGAGCATTCTCGGTCGGGCGCAGAAGGCGGGCATCCTTTCCTTTGGCCTGCATAATATCCGGGAGTATTCCGAAAACAAGCACCACACCACCGACGATTATCCCTTTGGCGGCGGCGCAGGCATGGTGATGACTGCCCAGCCAGTCTTTGACTGCATGATGGCCGTCACGGCGGGCTGCGTTCCCAGACCGCGCTGCATCTACATGTCCCCGCGGGGAAAAACGCTGACGCCATCCCTTGCCCGAAGCCTTTCCGGCGAGGAACATCTGGTGATTCTCTGCGGTCATTACGAGGGCATTGACGAGCGGATCCTGACGCTGATCGACGAGGAGATCTCGATCGGCGACTATGTCCTCACCGGCGGAGAGCTGCCGGCGATGGTGCTCATCGACTGCCTGAGCCGTTTTATTCCGGGCGTGCTAGGAAGCTCCGCCTCGACAGAGGAGGAGTCTTTCTCGGACGATCTTCTGGAATATCCGCAGTACACCCGTCCGGCGGAATTTCGGGGAATGACCGTACCGGAGGTGCTGCTTTCAGGCCACCACGCGAATATCGAAACATGGCGCAGGCAGCAGGCGTTGCTGCTGACTCGCGAAAAAAGGCCGGATCTTTTTGCAAAGGTGGAGCTGACGAAAGCTGACCGCAAATTTTTGCAGCAGACAGATGCTTTGTCCTTGCAACAGGAAGAATAGCGTGGTATAATTTTATTTGTGCGAATTTACGGACGGTCCACTGCCCGGCTGAGCGTGCCTTTCGGGGCGCGGGGGTACGAACGTCTATGAGGAAAGGAGGAAACATCTATGTCCAACGTCATCAAGGCTCTTGAAAAGGAGCAGCTCCGTTCCGATCTGCCCAAGCTGGAGATCGGCGACACTGTGCGCGTGTTCGTCAAGGTCGTCGAAGGTTCCCGCGAAAGGTTGCAGGCTTTCGAAGGCATCGTCATCAAGATGCAGGGCGGCGGAATCCGCGAAACGTTCACTGTTCGCCGCATTTCTTACGGCATCGGCGTTGAGAGGACTTTCCCGCTTCACAGCCCCCGTATTGGCAGCATCGAAGTGGTTCGTCATGGCAAGGTTCGCAGGGCGAAGCTCTATTATCTGCGCGACCGCGTCGGCAAGGCCGCCAAGCTCACCGAGCGCGTCGGAAAGTAAGTCTATTCGAAAACCAGGTCCTTCAGGGCAAACAGAGCCCGCTGTTCAGGCAGCGGGCTCTTTGTTTGTTTTGGAGGAAGATTTCTTTGCGGCAGACTGAATTATATTGATCACAAAATATAATTTTATTGTTTATTATGTTGTGATTTTGTTACTATAACCCTTTGCTGAATCGCTGCGCGGAATCCGGCTGTGTCCAAACGGCCCTGCAGCAGAGAATGGTGAAAGTAGAAAAATTGCTATGAGAAATTGTTTCGTAAAAAGAATCAGCGGCGCGGCTCTTGCGCTGGTTCTGGCGCTTGTGCTGATGCCGGCGTTTACAGCGACGGCTTTTGCCGAGGAGGCCATTTGCCGGATCGAAGAGACTTGGTGTAACCTATTCGAGCTTCGGAGCAGCGGTGGATGCTGTGACGGACAATACGCCAAATACGATTACCCTTTTGAAAGATACGACTGGCGGTGGGGTGAAGGTTTCTTCTGGCCGAAATATCACCTTTGATCTGGGCGGATTCACCTACATTGTGACGAATCCGACAGTGGGCTCCACGGGCACGGAGACCAACGGCTTCCAGCTGCTCAAGGACAGTAATATTACATTCCGTAACGGTACTATTACTGCTAGCACGGCATCTGCCAAAATTCTGATCCAGAATTACTGCAACCTGACGCTGGACAACGTTAAGGTGCTGGGGATAAACAGCACACAGTATGTTGTAAGTAACAACTATGGCGATAGCCATTTCAAAAATGGAACTGAGATCTCCGCACTCAATGGCGTAGCTTTTGACTGCTATTATGGCCTGAACAGAAATGGCCTGTATGATAGCGGCGTTACGGTGACGATTGATGATGACAGCGTCAAAGTTACTGGAAAGGTGAAGTACGGTGCGGATCCAGGTGTTGCCAGCCGTCTCAGCCCCTTGGGCGTGTCGTCGGCAGAGGAAGCGCTTGCGAAGAACGCCGCAGTCAAGGTGCCTGTAAACTACCCGCCGCTGGCGCTGGCTAACGGTCTTGCGCTGGTCGGCTCCGAGGACGGCCAGATGAAGGTCGTGACCGCAAAGGCCGGCACGCCTTCCGCCAAGTTCGGCGAAGGGGCGATTAACGGTGAGTCCGGAATGACCATGGAGGCTGGGGCGGCCATCGTTGTGACCGTGCAGGACTGCACCCTGACGGAGAATGCGGATCCCAAGACGTGGAACATCAACCTGCCTGCGGGCGTGGAAATTAGCAGCTATGTTCGCAGTGATGATGGCAAAACAATGACGGTTCATCTCTCTGGCGTACCCACGGAGGGCAAGCAGGGTTACATCACCGGTAAAATCCCGGCGGGTGATATTTCTGTTACCACCGACACGGCCAAGGAATTGGACATCCATGCTGCCGCAGTGTGGAACATTGCCGCAGGTCTTCTTCGGACTTAACGGCGGCGCGGGCTATCAGATGGACGCCCTCGCAGCCGGTGTTCCCGCGGCGGCAGTGGATCTTTCCGGCGCGGCTTCCGGCGGAAAGCAGCCTTATACCTACAGCATCGTGAGCGGTCCCGCATGGCTGACGGTTGATGCTGCGCAGGGAATTCTTTCCGGCGTGCCCACTGAGGCGGCTGCGGCGCAGACCGCAGTGGTAAGCATCACCGACGCCGCCGGACAGACGATGCAACTGAAGGTAGCTATGGGCGCGGTGGAAGGCCTGATCCGCTGAAAGCAGAGCCATGCTCAGTACGGTTCGCCGCACTAGAGCGCTCTGAAAAAGCTGCCGGAAGGAAACAAAAGCCCTCATCCGAAAGGATGAGGGCTTTTGCCGTATCCGGGAGACCGGCGGGTTTTGCCTTTTTACAAGGTCACCTGTCGTATTCAAAGGCCTTTCCGCATTTGATGCAGTGGATTGTGCCGCTTTTGGACCACTGGGGCGGTGCGGCGCGGTAGCCGCAGCAGGGGCAGGGGAGGCAGATCAGGCGGATGAGGTAGCCGATGGGAGTCAGCAGGATCCCGACGAGAATCAGCCATTTGGTGTCCCAAAGCGCGCCGAGAATGGCAAGGAAGATGGCTATGCCCATCAAGACAATGCAGGTGCGGGCCCAGAAACGGGAGAGCTTGTCGGAAGAACGCATAGAAAAGAGAAACCTCCTATTCAGGTGAAAACGTTTTGAAGCAGGAGAGGGATTCAGAGAGCGATCTGCAAAAACAGAAGGTGGAAAACCTTCCGCCGCTTCATGGGAGAAGGGCGGTGTTACTGGTCAGAATGAGGGTCATGCGCCGGCAATTTTCCAAACAGGGTCAGGCCGCGGGAAAGAATGCCCTTGGGTTCGGAGTCCTGCAGTGCACATTGGAAAGCCAGGTTATGGGCGCCTCCGGCGGGCAAATCAGGGAAAACAAAGTGCATGATTCAGCACAGGAGCACTGTTTCAAAGGCGGGCAGCGGGTTTTGCAGTTCCCGGCAGGCGGCGAACTTTTCCGCCCCACGTGCTGCCAGCAAAAATTACCGCTTCAGCAGTCGAAGTCCGCCAGTAGCTGCCGCAGGCGAAACAGCGGCAGTCCCATCACGTTGTAGTAGCAGCCCTCTATCCGTTCGATATAAGGTGCGCATTTCCCCTGGATCGCGTAGGCGCCGGCTTTGTCCATGGGCTCGCCGGTGGCGACGTAGGCGCAGATTTCCCCTTCGGTCATCGGTCCAAAATGGACGGTGGTTCGTTCGGCGGCGGAGACAATTTTTTGCGTGTCGGTTTCCAGGACGTACAGGCCGGTATAGACCTCATGGCTGCAGCCAGCAAGTAACCGCAGCATGGAACGGGCGTCCGCTTCGTCTGCCGGCTTTCCAAGAATGCGGCCCTCCAGCACGACAATAGTGTCCGCCCCGATGACTACAGAGGGCTTTTTCAGCAAAGATGCGACCGCCTTCGCCTTTTGCCCGGCCAGACGCTGCACCAGCTCGGCGGGAGGAAGGACAGCGGCGTCAAAGACATGCTCGTCCGCACCGCTGACAGCGCAGGAAAAGGGCGTCCCTAAAAGTGCCAGAAGCTCTCTGCGCCTGGGGGAAGCCGAAGCTAGGATCAGAGGTTTTTTCACCGTTCCATTCATAGTTGTTTCTCCATATCCATACAAATATGCCAAGGGGCGAAGCCGGACGCGGCATTCCCTGCAATGGATTCTTTGTTCTCCAGTATACGCGCCGAACTGGCAGCTGTCAAAAAGAAAGAGGGACGTGCAGCAACGCCACGTATAAAACCGGTTTCTTCCGGCTATGATTGTCTTAACAAAAAAGGCAGGAGATGGTGAGAATGGCAGCTTTTGGAAAAAAGAAAATTGCCCTGGATTTGGGTACTTGCACCACGCGGATTTATCAGGCCGGGAGGGGAATCGTTCTGTGTGAGCCGACATTGGCCGCTGTACGGAGCGAGGATCAAAAAACCGTCAGCGTCGGTTCGCAGGCGCAAGCCATGCTTGGAAGGACGCCCGAAGGACTCCACGCGGTCTGGCCCATGAGGGAGGGCGCTGTGGCGCAGATGCGCGTGTGCGCTGCGCTATTGAAGCAGTACCTGGAGCCAGTACTTCGAGAGGGCGTCGTGCGCCGGGCTGACGCAGTGATCTGCATCCCGTCTGGAGTGACGGAACTGGAGCGGCAAGCCTTGGAAGATGCCGCGCGCCTTGCAGGTATTAAAGAGATCTCCCTGCTGGAAAAGCCCCTGGCGGCGGCCATTGGGGCGGGGTTGGACGTGCAGGGCTGTCGGGGCTGCATGGTGGTGGACGGCGGCGGAGGTACGGTGGATGCAGCGGTGATTTCCTGCGGAGGCATTGTATTTTGTCGTTCGATTCGTCAGGGGGGCCGAACGATGGATCAGGCCATCAGTCGGATGCTGCGGGAGAAGAAGGGGGTCGCAGTTAGCGATTGCACGGCAGAGCGATTGAAGATCCATTTGGGAAGCGCTCTGCCGGATAGGGAGCAGAGCATGGAGGTGCGGGGCCGTAGTCTGTCAACAGGACTTCCGGTTTCCTGCGTCGTGGAGGCGGCAGAGGTGGAAGAAGCCCTTCGGCAGCCGGTGGAGGCGATCCTTTCACTGGTACGGGAGGTGTTGACGCAGACGCCGCCTGAGGTGGCGGGAGATCTGCTCGAAAGCGGCATTCTGTTCACCGGCGGTTTGGCGCAGCTCGACGGTCTAACGCAGGCAGTGGCCGCTTCCACGGGGCTGGAAGTATGGGCGGCGGAAGATGCGCCCCTCTGTGCCGCCATGGGAGCGGGACACGTACTGGAAAAACTCCATGGCATGCTCGGGCGGGAAGAATTGCAGGGAACGATCCGCGCCCTTCCTCAAAGGGAGATTCATATTTAGAAAGGAAGAGCGGTGGACGCAGTTGGAAAGCCGGCGGAAGAACAAATTTCCGCCGGCTTTTGCAATTGCCTGCCCAAGGGAGATAACATCGCCCGGACGAAAGAAGTGGGTGGCTTTCTTTAAGAAGAATGTAATTTTGCCCATATACTGCAAATGTGATATAATAAAACACAAATCGTCTGGCGGGAAAAGAGAGCGCCGGGCATCCTTGAAAGAATTCCTTACGAGAGGTGGAGCTGCACTTGCAGTTTTTGAAAAAACATCCGGTGGCTGTTGCAATTGGAATTGTCGTTGCATTGATTATTTTGCTGGCAGTGACTCTGGGATCCGGTGGAACAGGATTGCCCGCCGACGTGGTGGGAACGGTGGTCAGTCCCGTAGAAAGCGCCGCTTCTTCTGTTACGGGCGGGATTGGCGAGTGGTTTAAAGGACTGTTCGGCCGTTCTCAGCTTCAGATGGAGAATGCCGCGCTCAGGGAGCAGATCAGCCAGCTTCAGGGGCAGATCGCTCTAAACGGCGAATTGCAGCAGGAAAACGAACGGCTTCGGGAGATCGCGAATTTCTATGAGGAAAATCCCGAGTACGAGATGCTGACAGCCCGGGTCACGGCAAAAAATCCCGGATATTGGTTTGATACCTTTCTCATCAACGCCGGGCGCGGCGAGGACATTCAAAAAGACATGGTCGTGCTGACGCCCCAGGGCCTGGTGGGTCGGGTGATCGAGGTGGGTAGCAATTGGAGCAAGGTTCAAACGGTGATTGATTCGCTCAGCTCGGTCAGCGGAATGATCGAGCGCACCCGCGATGTGGGCGTGGTGCGGGGAACGGCGGAAAATGACGCGCAGACAGGCGGTCGCTGTAATATGTATTATCTCCCCTACGAAAACGATCTGGTTCCAGGGGATAAGGTGCTTACCAGTGGCCTTGGAGGGGTGTTTCCCAAGGGAGTCTTGATCGGAGAAGTGATTGAAGTGAGCCGTGCCGCCGGGGAGACGGAGCGTACAGCGGTGATCCAGACTGCGGTGGATTTCTCGCAACTGGAAGAGGTCATCGTGCTGCTTAATGTCATTGAAGAGGTTTCGCCGTAGAACAGACGAAAATTGCGGAAGTTGGAATAGGATATTTTAAATATGAAAAAATGCTTGCTTTGCATTCTGGGATTACTGGTCAACGTAGTGCTGGAAAGCGTGATCTTTGTCCAGTATATTCCGTGGGAATTGCGGCCGGATTCCGTCATTGTGGTCATTACGGCCATGGCGCTGGTCATTGGAGGCCTGCAGGCGGGGCTTTATGGCGTAGCAGTCGGCTTGGTGCTGGGGATCCTGTTCAGTCCGGCGGTGGGTGCTGAGGCGCTGGCGTATTTTCTGACGGCGATGCTGCTGGGCGTTTTTACCCGGAGATACTATGCGGATAACTGGATCTTTGCAGGGGGAGCCGCCGTGACGGCACATTTGGTCAAGGAGATCCTTATGACTGTTTTTTCAAGATTTATGGGAGGGAAGACGGCGTTTTTCCCGATATTTTTGCGGTATCTGTTGCCTTCTGCTTTGTTGACGGGACTTTTGGCCATTCCGTTTTTTGTAGTTTACCGGCATTTGCAGCAGGACCGGCTGCGCCGTGCGCGCTATGAATAACCAATCAATGAAAAGGAGTTCTGGATGGAAAAAGTGAACCGCCGGGTCATCGCTATGGTCCTTGCGATTTTTCTTCTGCTGACGGTGCTGGTGGTGCAGCTTGGCAGGATAACGCTGACGGATTCAGCGGAAGCAACTGCCAGTTCCGGCAGAACGATTCGCGCTATTACCCTTAAAGGGGAGCGGGGAAGCATTCTTGACCGCAACGGCCAACCACTGGCCTTCAATCAGAAAAGCTACAATATCGAATACCTGCGCGATCCTTCTCACCGTACCGAGACCGGCCGGGCGATGGACACTCAGATTATCTATGAAACCATCAAAATCGTCGAGGAAAATGGCGGAAAGACGATTGATACCTTTAACGTTTACCGTCGTGATCCCTCTGAACAGACTGAAGATGGAGAGCAACAGGAGGAGTTTTATTTTTACTGGGGCAACGGACTGAGTAAAGAGGCTGAGGCGGCACGGGAAAAGAACTGGCGCACGAATATGAGCATGGGCCAGACCCGTACGCCGGAGGAAATTTACAATTATATGCGCCGCCTGTATCAGATTCCCGAGGAGCTTCCCTATGAAGAGGCGCGAAAGATTCTTTCCGTCTGGCAGGAGGTGCAGCTTGCTACCTGGCGTTCCTACGTGCCGGTGACGGTAGCGTACAATGTTTCGGCAGAGACCGTCGCCAAAATCGAGACCCGATCTATGGAGCTTGAGGGCATGTCGGCGGCGGAAAGCACTATCCGCATTTATCCCAAAAACAGCACCGCAGCCCATTTCATCGGTTACATGGGTAAGATGCAGAGCGATGAAGTGATTGCTTCCATGAAGGAGCTGGGTTACAGTTCGGACGACAGCATAGGCGTTTCGGGAATCGAGGCTTCCATGGAAGAATACCTCAACGGAAACATTACTGAGCGGCAGGGAAAGCAGGAGGTGGAGGTGTCAAGCAGCGGAAAGATCATCCGCGTGCTGGACACAGTGGTTCCCACGGACGGTGATGATGTGATCCTGACGCTGGATCTGGAGCTTCTACAGGTAACGGAAGCGGCGCTGGAAAAGAATATTGCCGCGATCCGCGCCGATCAGGAGGCGCATCTTCAGGAAAACCTGGAAAGCTATCAGGCCAAGGTGTCCGATGGAGATGTGAGCAAGATCCGGCTTGCGCAGGAGGGCGCCGCCGTCGTCCTTAACGCAAAGACAGGAGAACTGCTCGCCGCAGCCAATATTCCCTCTTATGATCTGAATCTCTTCACCGGCGGCATTAGCGAGGTAGACTATAAGGCGCTTTCCGAGGATGAAAGAAAGCCGCTGTTCAACCGGGTAATCGCTTCAAAGATCGCACCTGGCTCCATCTTTAAAATGGCTATGGCTCTGGCCGGGTTGGAAGAAGGCGCCATAACTCTTAACGAGATTATCAACGACGAAGGCTACTATACCGCTGCCACCGAGGGCGGCACAACAAAGGGCGCGCCCAGATGTTGGGTTTATCCCAGTATCAGCAACCATCAGGATCAGGACGTTATCAAGGCGCTCAAGAATTCCTGCAACTACTACTTTTACGAGGTGGCAAACCGCCTTGGGATCGACAAAATTAACGAGTGGTGCCACAAATTGGGTCTCGACATGACCACCGGTATTGAGATTGCCGGCGAGGCATCCGGACAGATCGGCGGCCAGAAGGTCATTTTTGACAATGAGGGTTCCATCACGGGCGTCGCTTATCTGGTCTATCGGAACGTGGTTAAGCTGCTTGGCGGATACTGCGAGACGCTGAACAGAGAAGTGGAAGATGCGACGCTTGAGGCCTGCGCGGAAAAGCTCCTTCGGCTGGTGACGGAGGACACGCAGATCGGTGCCGACATCCGCCGCATTATGCGCGAAGAGCTGGGAATCGCAGAGGCAGTTTCCAGTGCCAATGGCTGGAGCAGCGAAATTTCCAGCGCCCTGGCAGAACTGCGCTGGAACCGGATGCAGACTGTTCGAACAGGCATTGGCCAGGCGGTCGTTTCCGTTACGCCGATTGCCATGGCGCGCTACGTTGCCGCGCTTATCAACGGCGGCAATGTTTACAACGTGCAGATCGTCAAGAGCATCATTGATTCCACCGGAAAAACCGTGAAGGAACTGGAGCCGCAGCTTTTGTGGAATCTGAACGCTTCGGAAGAAAATCTTGCGGCGATCAAAGAAGGCATGCGCGAAGTGGTATCTCTCGAGGACGGTGGTACTGCCGGTAAATACTTCCAGGATTACGAGTACAAGGATGTTGTCGGCGGCAAGACCGGTTCGGCACAGATTTCCACCAGCGCCAACAACATTGACCTGGAAAATACCGCCTGGTTTGTCGCTTTTGCTCCCTATGATGACCCGGAGATTGTCGTCGTGACCTGCATTCCCAACGGCTGGGCGGGCGCACGGGCCTATATCACCGTACAGGAGGTCATTAAATTTTACTTGGACCGGAAAAACAGTAAGGCAGAGGAGAACATTCCTGCCGCCAACGAGCTGCTGCCTTGATTGCCGCAGGCACAGCGCGTTGAGGCGGAAGATCTTTCCAGCGGGTTTTTTGCGAAAATTGCCATTTCCGGCAGGAAAAAACACGGACCTGACGAATTATGAATAATTTGTGAAGTCAAATCGATTTAGGAGGGGGCCTATGAGGGATGTGGTGGCATTCCGGGGCAAACAGAGCAGCCTGGAACTGGATATTGCTCCCGGAGTATCATATGAGGAAGCCAGGCAGGCGATCGTGCAGAAACTCGAAGCCCGCCGCAGCTTTTTTGCGGGTTCCGCCTGCGTCAACATCGTCGGTGGCAACATGCGCGAGGAAGAGCAGCGGGAGCTTAAAGAAATCCTGACTAAGGATTTCGGCATGGTGCACGTGGAGTTTGGCCAGATCATGCCGGCAGTTCCACAGGGACAGGAGCACGAGATAGGTTTTTCTCCGCGCCGTGAGCGTACCGTACTGGCTGAGGAAGGTCATGAGGAGCCTCAGGAGCGGCCGCTCAATCTCAAAAGCGGTCTGACGACTCTCCGGCAGGGGACCGCGGCCTTTGTGCGTGAAACGGTACGAAATGGCCAGCGGGTGGCTTTTGACGGGGACATCGTAGTGCTCGGAGATGTCAACTTCGGTGCGGAGTTGGTAGCGACCGGCAATATCGCCGTGATGGGGGCGCTGCGGGGCATGGCCCATGCAGGCGCCGCCGGAGATGAAAGCGCTGTTGTCACCGCCTACCGTCTTCAGCCGCAGCAGCTGCGTATCGGCGCGTTGATCGCCATCGCTCCGGCGGGGGAGCAGCAGGAAGTGGGATATCCTGAGGTGGCAAGGGTTCGCAGCGGAGAAATTTCCATTGAGCCTGTCAGCCGGGTGATTCGTCCATAAGGGAACGGGCGGATGCAGGGTTGAAAGGGCGCGACTTTCCGAAATTTGCGGCAGAGTACATGTTTTTGGTGAAAACTGCGCTGGTTCATGTTAAAGTGATTTAAAGGGGATCCTATCAATTTTTCAGGGCAGCAGCTCTGACAGGAGGAAAGATCTATGGGCGAGGCCATTGTAATAACGTCCGGCAAGGGCGGGGTAGGAAAGACGACGACCACGGCCAATATCGGCACGGGGCTGGCCATGCGCGGCCATCGGGTCGTGCTGGTGGACGCTGATATCGGCCTGAGAAATCTCGACGTGGTAATCGGCCTGGAAAACAGGATCGTTTACGATATCGTCGATGTGGTGGAGGGAGCCTGCAAGCTCAAAAACGCCCTGATTAAGGACAAGCGAACGGAGGGACTCTATCTTCTTCCCGCTGCACAGACCCGCGACAAAACCGCAGTCAGCGGCGACCAGATGAAGAAGCTCATCAATGAACTCAAGGAAGAATTTGATTACGTCATCATTGACTGCCCGGCGGGCATTGAGCATGGCTTTAAAAATTCCATCATTGCCGCGGATAAAGCTATCGTGGTCACGGTTCCCGAAGTGGCCTCCGTCCGTGACGCGGACAGGATCATCGGCCTGCTCCTTGCCAACGAAGTAAGCTATGTCCGGCTGATCATTAATCGCCTCAGAAAGGATATGGTTGAAAGCGGCAATATGCTCGATATCGACGATACTCTCGAAATTCTTTCCGTGGATCTCCTCGGCATCGTCCCTGAAGACAGTGGTATCATCAAATCCTCGAATATTGGCGAACCGGTGGTCATCAACGCCACTACGCAGGCGGGCAAGGCTTACCGCAACATCGTCGCCCGCATGCTGGGCGAAGCCGTTCCTTTCATGGAAATCAAAAAAGAGACCGGTAACTTTGTGGACAAACTCCGGAAGCTCTTTGGATCGAAAAAATAAGGGGGGCGGTAGCATGGCATCTTGGGCATCTTTTTTTCAGAAACTGAGCGGAAAACCCAGCTCGAAAGATATTGCCAAGGAAAGATTGAAGCTAGTTCTTTTCCACGACCGCATTGAAATTCCCCCGGCACTGGTGGATAAGATAAAAGACGAGATCATTGAAGTGCTGGGAAAATATCTGGATATCGACACCGAGCAAATGGATGTGGAGTTGACTCGTCTCGACGATGAGGGTGGCAGGCAAAAGGCCAGCGCATCGGCGCTGGTGGCCAATATCCCTATCAAGGGCGTCAAGGATCCTAAAAAGCACTGAGGGATAAAAGATTACTTCCATCGAAAAACAACAGCGGCTGCAACATGCATGCCGCTGCATTTTCTTGCAAAAAATACTTGCAAATCTCCAATAAGAGATGTATAATAACTCATATCTTAAGAAAGTTCATTATTTACATTCCATGATTTGATGTGAGGAGGAAATAAACAATGAAGAAACTGACAAAACTGATGGCGCTGATTATGGCGCTGGCACTGGCCGCCGTACTGATGGTGGGCTGCTCCAATACCGCTGCCCCTGAGGCGACTGACGCTCCTGCCGAGGCGACTGACGCTCCCAATGCTTCTGGCGCTGTGGAACGCATCAAGGATGCAGGCGAACTGATCATGCTGACCAACGCTGCTTTCCCGCCTTTTGAATACCTTGGCGCTGACAACAAGCCTGCTGGCGTGGATGTTGATATCGCACAGGCGATCGCCGATGAGCTCGGAGTCAAGCTGAATGTGATTGATATGGACTTTGACGGTATCGTTGCCGCCATCCAGACCGGCAAGGGCGATTTGGGTGTTGCTGGTATGACCGCTACCGAAGAACGTCGCAAGACCGTTGATTTCTCCATCAACTATGTCGATGCCGCCCAGGTGATCATCGTTCCCAAGGAAAATTCCACCGTGCAGAGCGTGGAGGATCTTGCGGGCAAGGATGTGGGTGTGCAGTCCGGCACCACCGGTGACCTGTACGTTACCGATGAGACCGGCGCCAACGTCTTCCGTTATAAGACCGGTGCTGACGCTGCTATCGAGCTGTCCAACGGCAAGCTGGCCGCTGTCGTTCTCGACGAAATGCCCGCCAAGGAAATCGTGGCTGGTAACGACACCTTGATGGTTCTAGAGACTCCCCTGACGGAGGAACAGTACGCCATTGCCATCGCCAAGGGAAACGATGACCTGAAAGCTGTGGTGGACAGCGTTGTCAGCAAGCTCCTTGAGGAGGGCAAGATCGATCAGTGGATCGAAGAGCATAAGCAGGCTTCTGACGCTCTGGGCGAGTAATCAGGAATGGCCTCAAAACAGAGGGAGCGGCCTCAGCCTTCCCTCTGTTTTGCTGTAAGAGCAAAATGAGAAAGGATATGCCATGTGGGATAACTTTGGACAGCAGCTTTATGACAATTTGATCCTCAACGACCGCTGGAAGCTGTACCTGACTGGCTTGAAAAATACGCTGCTGATTACGCTGGGCGCGGCGATCGTCGGCATCATCCTTGGCAGCCTCGTTGCGATCTGCAAGGTGTATGCGGCGGAAAACAAAAAACTCCGGCCGTTGGAAGTCCTCTGTGACATCTATCTGACGGTGGTCCGCGGTACGCCCATGATGGTACAGGTGATGATTTTTGTATTTGTCATTGGCGCTTCAGCCAAGATGAGTGCTTCGATCTACATTGCAACCCTGGCTTTTGGCATTAACTCCGGCGCCTATGTGGCTGAGATCGTGCGTGCCGGAATTCAGGCGGTGGGCAAGGGACAGGAGGAAGCAGGCCGCAGCTTGGGTCTGACCAAGAACATGACCATGCGGTTGATTATCCTGCCACAGGCCATCAAGAATATTCTGCCGGCGCTGGCAAATGAGGCGATTACCCTCCTGAAGGAAACTTCCATCGTCGGCTATGTCGCAATCGCTGACATCACCTATCAGGCCGCGTTTATCCGTTCCCGTACTTACAGCGCGGTTCCTCTTCTAACGATCGCCCTGATTTACTTGGCAATTGTCATGCTGATGACCTGGGGAATGAAGAAGCTTGAAAGGAGGCTGGCCAAGAGTGAGCGCTAACACCGAAATTTTGATCGAAGTAAAGGACTTGTGCAAACATTTTGGAGAGCTGCATGCGGTAGATTACGTCTCTACCGATATCCATAAGGGCGAGATCGTTATGGTGATTGGTCCCTCCGGTTCGGGCAAGAGCACCTTCCTTCGCTGCATGAACCTGCTGGAAACGCCCACCTCTGGCCAAATTATCGTCGAAGGGACAGATATTACTGATAAAAAAGTGGACATTAACCTTCACCGGCAGAAGATGGGCATGGTCTTTCAGCAGTTTAACCTTTTTCCCCACCTGACGGTGATGGAGAATATTACCCTTGCCCCTACTAAGCTCAAAAAGATTCCGCAGGCGCAGGCAGAAAAAGAGGCGCTGGCCCTTTTGGAGCGAGTCGGGCTTGCGGATCGTGCGCAAAGCTATCCGCGCCAGCTTTCCGGCGGTCAGCAGCAGCGCATTGCCATCGTCCGCGCTCTTGCCATGCAGCCGGACGTGATGCTTTTTGACGAACCCACCTCCGCGCTTGACCCGGAAATGGTTGGTGAGGTGCTCAGCGTTATGAAGGCTTTGGCCGAGTCTGGTATGACCATGGTGGTCGTAACCCACGAAATGGGCTTCGCCCGGGAGGTTGGCTCCCGCGTGATTTTCATGGACAGCGGCTCCATCGTGGAGGAGGGAATTCCGGCAGAGGTATTTGCTCATCCCAAAAACGAAAGAACGATTTCTTTCCTGTCCAAAGTGCTGTAAAATAAAATGGACCCACAGGAAAAGAGCAGTCTCTTTTTCAGTAGGCGCTGTTTCAATGCGTCTGCGAAAAGGCAGGGGACTGCTCTTTTTTATAAAATGTTTTGAAGGAGGGGAAACTAAATGGGATTTTTTGACGTGGCAAATGGTCCGGTACTGTACGTTCTGGCAGGGCTGGTTATTCTGTTCGTCCTGGTTCAGTCGTTACTGTTCCTGCGAAAGGCTTGGAAAGAAGCTAAACGAATTGGAATCACTACGGCGCAGCTGAAAAAGACAGTGACTTCCAGCGCAATTTTTTCTATTGTTCCTTCGCTACCAATTATTATCTCTCTATTTGCAATGATGCCTCTGCTGGGAATTCCGCTGCCGTGGATCCGTCTGTCGGTGGTCGGATCGGCTTCTTATGAGCTGGTGGCGGCGGAAAGCGCCAGTTCAGGACTTGGATACAGTTCTATGTCAGAGGCGGCTTCCGGTGGTCCGAAGGCTTTTGCCGCCATCGCGATTGTGATGACAGTTGGGATCATCTGGGGGCTTGCATTTTCCACAGTTTATCAGAAAAAGCTGCAATCGAGCATGAGCAGCATCCGGGAAAAGGATACCCGATGGGCGGCTTTGCTGGTGGACTGCCTGTTCGTGGGGCTCGCGTCCGCCTTTGGCGGCCAGCTGATCGCCACAGGCGGCGTGACGCTCTTGACGCTGCTGACGAGCCTGGCGCTGATGGTACTGCTGACCTGGCTCTCCAGACAGAAGGGATTCCGCTGGCTGGAAAGCTTCGCCATGTCCATTTCCATGGTGGGCTCTATGGCGATGGCTATTGTTTATACCAATCTGCTCGGATAGGGAGGCGGGAAGATGAAACAGAAAAAAGAAAAAAAGAGCGTTGCCCTGACTCCTTATGAAATGGGTCTTCACCGGCTGGGACGGGTGACGGGAACGGCTGCCGTGCTGCTGTTTCTGTCGGTACCGGCTGTAGTCTGTATTGCCTACAATGTCTGGCCCGCTATCGGCGGCGTTCTCAAGGGAATCGTAGCGGTGGCGACAGTCTATCTGCCCATCAGCATCATCGAAGTATTCAACTATTCACCCATGCTTGGTGCAGGCGGTTCTTATCTGGCTTTTGTCAGCGGCAATATCGCCAATATGAAGGTTCCGGCGGCAGCGGCCGCCATGAAAGCGGTGGGAGTCGAGCCGGGCACGAAAGAAGGAGAGCTCATTAGCACGATCGCCGTGGCAGTATCCACTCTGGTGACCACGATCATCATCCTTCTCGGTGTTCTTTTGCTGGTGCCACTGACCCCTGTCATTACCAGTCCCACCCTTAAGCCCGCTTTTGACAACGTTCTGCCGGCGCTGTTTGGCGCGCTGGGCGTGATGCTGATCTCTAAGCGCTGGAAGGTGGCTGTCGTTCCGCTGGTGTTGATGACGGCAGTCTTTCTGCTGGGCGCGCCTTCGTCGCTGGTTGGACTGATGGTGCCTGTGGCGTCGCTGATTGCCATCGGCTATGCTCGCTTCCTGTATAAAAAGGGAAAGATCCAATAGGGTGAGCGGGAATGATACTGCTTTGGATTTTTGCGGGTGCAGTGGGAATAGTAGTGTTGCTGCTGGCGGTTTGCCTGGTACGTGCGCTTCGCCTGTGTCCTGACGAGGAGAAGCCTGCGGCTGATTTTCCGCCGGAGGTGGATGTCGGAGCGGCGGCGGAACATCTTTCTGCTGCCATCCGCTGCAAAACAGTCAGCTATCCCCATGGCGAAGGAACGGACTGGACGGAGTTTGAAAAGCTGCATCGCTTTCTCGAATCGGCCTATCCCCTGACTCATTCCACCCTTGAAAGGGAAACGGTCGACGGTTACAGCCTTCTTTACCGCTGGAAAGGAAAAAACGGCGATAAGTTGCCGGTGCTTTTGATGGCCCACCAGGATGTGGTGCCAGCGGAGGAAGGGGAAGGCTCCGGCTGGAGCGTACCGCCTTTTGCAGGGGAGATCCGGGAAGGTGCTGTCTGGGGCCGGGGCGCGTTCGATATGAAATGCCAGCTGATCGCCATTTTTGAGGCGGCGGAAGCACTTTTGCAACAGGGATTTTCTCCGCAGCGAGATGTGTACTTTTGCTTTACCCATAATGAAGAGGTGACTCCTGAGACCGGAGCGCAGCATATGGCAGCCCTTTTGAAAAAGCGGGGTATGCGCTTTGCTCTGATCCTTGACGAGGGAGGCTATGCCTTTCGCGGTGCCTCCTGCGGCATGGCGCGGGACGGAATTCAGCTGGGTCTGTGCGAAAAGGGGTATGCGGATCTTCGCATTTGCGCCCGGTGCGAGGGAGGACATTCCTCCATACCGCCGGAGCAGACGGCTTTGGGTCGGGTCTGCGCCGCAGTCAACGCCATACAAACCCATCAGCCCAGGCCACGCTTTCATGCGGCCACTGCCGCGATGTATGATGCCATGGCGCCTTATATGCCTCTGGGGCAGCGTTTCCTTTATGTAAATCGCTGGCTCTTTGGCCGCTTCCTCCTGAAAAGGCTGGCGCGGGAAAAGCAGACCAACGCTTATGTACGCACCACGGTAGCACCCACCATGGCCAGGGGAGCACAGGCATCCAATGTGCTGCCGCAGTATGCCGAGGCCATTGTCAATTTCCGCATCGCTCCGGGAGAGACGGCGGAGGGACTGCTGGCAAGCTGTAAAAGGATCACCTGGGGAATGGGCGTGGAACTTTCATACGTGCAGTGCAGCAATCCGACTCCGGTTTCGCCGACAGCGGGGGAAGCCTATCGGATCCTTTCCGGCGTGATCGGGGAGACTTTTCCGGATCTTGCGCTGGTGCCCTATGCGATGATGGCGGCAACGGATTCCCGCTATTTTGCGGAGCTGAGCCAATGCGTGTACCGCTTTTCACCTTTCCGCTGCGCGATGGAGGTGCTCGGAACCATGCATGGCAGCAACGAAAGGGTGACCATTGATTCCCTTCGAGAGGGGATCGCCTTTTTCCTCCGCTTGCTCCGCGCCCTTTGAAGCGAAAAGGTGCGGCTTTGGAGCGGGGAAAGGCGGAAGCCGGCGCCGCGAACATTGCGCCCGCAAAGACGATGTATTATAATGTTTTTAAATGATTACGACAGACAAAGGAGGAAACGAAATGGAATTCGATTATATTTTGATGACCGATTCCGACGCGGAAATGCCCTATTCCTGGCTGGAACAGTTTGATATTAAGGCGATTCTGATGCCCTATACGATGGAAGAAAAGGAAGAATATTTCAACTTTTTCGAGGGACTGGACATGAAGGCCTTTTACGACGCAATGCGTGCCGGCGCCCGGGTGACGACTGCACAGCGGAACGTGGAAGATTTTAAGGAATTCTGGGAGCCCTATCTCAAAGAGGGAAAAGATATTCTCTATATTGGCCTTTCTTCAGAGCTTTCGGGCACCTTTAACTGCGCCTGCATGGCCCGCAAGGAGCTGTGCGGAACCTATCCGGAGCGGAAGATTCTGCTCGTCGATACACTGGCGATTTCTGCGCCTCAGGCGATGATTGTTCGTGCGGCGGCGGAGAAGCGCCTTGCAGGCGCATCGATTGACGAAGTGGCAGCCTGGGCGGAGGATCAGAAGAAATTCTACACCGCTTTCTTTATGGTGGACGACCTTGCCTATCTGAAGCGGGGCGGTCGCGTTTCGGCGACGACGGCTTTTTTTGGTACGATGCTCGATATTAAGCCCATTCTCTATGAGAGTCCGGCAGGAAAGCTGGAGCCCTTTGACAAGATCAAGGGCCGCAAAAAGGCAATGCGCCGTATCGTGCAGCTCTGTGCGGAAAATATCGACGATCCACAGAACAGCTACGTGATCGTTTGCCAGGCGGACTGTGAAAAAGAAGCGGGGCAGTTGGTGGAAATGATCCGCGAGCAGATCAAGCCCAAAGAAATTTGCGTGCAGGGAGTTGGCCCGGTCATCGGATCCCATGCGGGTCCGGGCACGCTGGCAATCTGCTTCAGGGCCAAGCGGGACGATTTGGCCCCTGCCAAGTAAAACAAAAATAAAAGACCGGTGCAAGAGAACTGCGCCGGCCTTTTTTGTACGAAAAGCACAGAATTTTAAATCTGCATATTTATTCCCTTAACGGTTCTGTGATAAGATATTCTCGTATCTTTCAGAAGGCAGGTCTGCTTTTTGAGAAAAGACGGACGCGGAGGAATCTTATGAAACTGACCAGGCTGGAGCGGCAATGGATTCTGTACGATGTGGGAAATTCAGCTTTTACTCTGCTGATCGCTACAATTCTGCCCATCTATTTTAATGCGCTGGCGCAGGGTGCAGGTCTGTCTGAGACAAATTATCTGGCCTATTGGGGTTATGCGGTTTCTCTTTCTACGCTGCTGGTGGCTTTGGGTGGACCGGTACTGGGAACGCTGGCCGATCAAAAGGGAATGAAAAAGCCGATCTTTTTCGGGGCGCTTTTGCTGGGTGTTGCCGGCTGTCTGGCAATGGGCTTCGTTTCCGGATGGGTGGCGTTTCTGGCGGTGTTTGTCGCGGCGCGGGTGGGGTATTCCGCAAGCCTGATCTTCTATGATGCCATGCTGGTGGACGTCACGGAGGAAAGCCGGGTGGACGCGGTCTCCTCCTACGGTTATGCATGGGGATATATTGGAAGCTGCATCCCCTTTGTGATCTGCCTGCTGTTGGTGCTGGTGGTTAAAAACTATTTTCTGGCGTTTGCGGTGGTGGCGCTGTGGTGGCTGGCAACGTCGATTCCGCTTTTGAAAAATTACCGTCAGCGGTATTTTGTCCCGCTACAGGAACGTCCCATACGGGCCAGCTTTTCAAGGCTCTGGAAAACCCTCAAAAGCGCTAAAAAGGAGAAAAAGGTGTTCCTTTTCCTGCTGGCCTTTTTCTTTTACATTGACGGAGTTTATACGATCATCGACATGGCTACTGCCTATGGTTCGGCTTTGGGCCTTGACAGCACCGGCCTGCTACTGGCGCTGCTAGTGACGCAGATCGTTGCCTTTCCCTTTGCGATCCTGTTCGGGCGGTTGGCGCAAAAGGTGGAAAACAGCAGACTCATCACCCTTTGCATTATCGCCTATCTGGGGATTGGCGTCTTTGCGGTATTTTTACACACGCAGATGCAGTTTTGGATCCTTGCGGTGCTGGTAGGAATGTTTCAGGGCGGAATTCAGGCGCTCTCCCGATCCTATTTTATCAAGATCATTCCCAACGAAAAATCCGGCGAGTATTTTGGCCTGCTGGATATCTGCGGAAAGGGCGCGGCGGTCATGGGAACGACGCTGGTCAGCGCCGTGACGCAGGCGACGGGAAATGCAAGCCTGGGTGTTGGTGCGATCGTGATTCTGTTCGTGATCGGTCTGTTCCTTTTCCAGAAAGCGATAAAGCTGTAGGATAGTCTGCCGCTCTTATAAAAGACTTTTGACAGACGGAAGGTCAGAGGTCTTTTTTATTGTGTTAAAAATACTTTTCGGGGATTGACAACAGTAGGAAAGCTGCTATAATTAATTTTATGATTTAGCGTGATAAATTATTAAATTAACGGGAGGCAGTATGAAACGGTTTAAAAAGCAAATCCCAAACGGCGTACAGGACTATCTGCCGGCGGAATGTTATAATAAATGGCTGACAGAAGAACGGATCCGCCGTTGCTTTTATTATGCGGGCTATGATGAAATCCAGACGCCCACCTTTGAATATTATGATGTGTTCGCCAGCGGCGTCGGTTCGATCCGGCAGGAAAAAATGCTCAAATTTATTGACCAGAATGGCTGTATTCTGGTGCTTCGTCCGGACATGACCATGCCCATTGCCCGGGCGGCCAGCACTCGGGCGCTGCCCCTTCCGGCCCGGCTTTTTTACATCGCGCCGGTTTTTGGTTATGATGGCTCTTTTTACAGTTCCCAGAAAGAGTTTACGCAGGCGGGCGTGGAGCTGCTGGGTGTTTCCGGCCCTGAGGCGGACGCGGAAGTCATCGCCCTTGCGGTGGAGGCCATGAAGGCAGCGGGTCTGAAAAATTTTCAGATCGACATCGGGCAAGTGGAGTTTTTCAAGGGGTTGATGGAGGAAGCGGGGCTTTCCGGGGAGGACAGTGAGCAGCTTCGGGACTATGTGGATCAAAAAAATGATCTGGCAGCAGAGCTGTTTTTGCGCCGCAGGAACATTCCACCAGAGGTGACCAGACGCATTGCCAAAATGTCTGCTCTGTACGGAGGCCCGGAAGTGTTTGACGCGGCAGAAGGTTTTTCTGACCATCCCCGCTGCCGGGCGGCAGTGGAAAATCTGAGGACGGTGTACCGCATTTTGGAAAAATTCGGCGTAGCGGACTGCATTTTCGTCGATTTTGGTATGCTGCAATCTCTGGAGTATTATTCGGGTCTGATCTTTCGCGGTATTTCTGGCGATATCGGTCATCCGCTGCTTTCCGGCGGCCGCTATGACAGGCTGCTAGGCGAGTTTTCCGAAACAGGCGAGAGCATTCCGGCAACAGGTTTTGCCCTGGGAATCAAACGGACGATGATCGCGCTGGAACGGCAGGGGTCTTTGGAAAAACTGCCGCCGGTGGAATATGTGGTATCCGGGGATAAAAGCGCCGCAGCACTGGTGTATGAACGCATCCGTGCTCTGCGTGCCCGGGGAAGCCGGGTCGAATGCGCGCTGCATTTGGAGCGGGAGGAACTGGTGCGCTATGCGGTAAAAAAGGGCGCTGCCCCGCTGTATGTGGAGGGAGAAAAATGAGCGAGATCACCATTGCCCTTGCCAAAGGCAGACTGGCGGAGGAATCCATGGCGATTCTGGAACGCTGCGGTCTCGATTGTAGCGAGCTGAGAAACGCTGGGCGCAGGCTGGTCTTTTACGATAAAAAAAATGGATTTCGCTTTCTGCTGGTTAAGCCCAGCGACGTACCCACCTACGTTTATCAGGGCGTAGCCGACTTGGGTATTGCCGGCAAGGATACTCTGATGGAAGAGAACCTTCCTCTTTATGAAATGCTGGATCTGGGCCTTGGAAAATGCCGTCTGTGCGTGTGCGGCTATCCGAACCGGCGGGACCCGGATGCCATTACCGTCGCAAACCGCCGCGTCGCGACCAAGTACCCCAACATCACCCGGAATTTTTATGCTGCAAGGGGCGAGAGCGTCGATATCATCAAGCTCAACGGTTCGGTGGAGCTTGGGCCGATGCTGGGCCTGTCGGACGTGATTTTGGATATTGTGGAAAGCGGCCGTACTCTCTTTGAAAACGGGCTGGATGTTCTCGAGGAGGTCTGTCCGGTGAGCGCCCGGGTGGTGGTCAATCGTGTCAGCCTCAAGACCAAGGGCGAAGGAATGAAGCGGCTTATCGAGCGCATGAGAAAAGAAGCGGAGGAACAGCCATGATTCCCATTATTTACAGTGACAGGGCAAAAAAAGAGATCGAACGGCTGCTGGACCGGGCGTCCGCAGCCAATGAAAAGGAACTGGCGGCAGTTAAGGCGATCCTCGCGGATGTAAAGGTGCGGGGCGATGAGGCGGTGCTGGAATACACCTGCCGCTTCGACTGCCCGGATATGACGCTGGAAAGAATCCGGGTGACGGAAGATGAGGTTGCCGCCGCCTATGAAAAGATGTCCGCCAGACTGCTTTCGGTCATGCGCCGCTCGGCGGAAAATATCCGCGCGTTCCATCAGCAGCAGAAGCAGAAGACCTGGCTGGACGTTCAGCCGGGGAAGACACTCGGCCAGTTGATCCGGCCTCTGGCGCGGGTGGGTGTGTACGTGCCTGGCGGTACGGCGGCCTATCCTTCTTCCGTGCTGATGAACGTGCTGCCGGCTAAGGTAGCGGGGGTAAAACAGATCGTTATGGTCACTCCAGCCGGAAAAGACGGATCGATCGATCCGGTAACGCTGGTGGCCGCAAAAGAGGCGGGCGTTGACGAGATCTATAAGGTGGGCGGCGCGCAGGCGGTGGGCGCTCTTGCCTACGGAACGGATACTTTTCCGCGGGTCGACAAGATCACCGGGCCTGGCAATATTTATGTGGCGCTGGCAAAGCAGGAGGTGTTCGGCCAGGTGGGTATTGACATGATCGCCGGGCCTTCTGAGGTGCTTGTCCTTGCGGATGAAAGCGCAAACCCTGCCTGGACTGCGGCCGATCTTCTCTCACAGGCGGAGCATGACCGCATGGCAGCGCCCATCCTGATCACGGACAGTGAGTCTCTCGCCAAAGCCGTGGCGAAGGAACTGGAAAAGCAGCTGGCCCTGCTGCCGCGCGGCGAGATCGCAGCCGCCTCTTTGAAGGATCACGGCGGCATTCTGGTGACGCCCACGCTGCTTGAGGCGGTACGCCTTGCAAACGCGGTCGCGCCGGAGCATTTGGAATTGCTGGTCAAAGATCCCTTTGACCTGATGAGCCGCATTGAAAACGCCGGAGCGATCTTTCTTGGACATTATTCTCCGGAACCGCTGGGCGATTATTTTGCCGGGCCCAATCACGTTCTTCCTACCAATGGCACGGCGCGGTTCTTTTCGCCGCTGTCGGTGGACGATTTCGTCAAAAAGTCCAGCATCGTTTACTATTCCAAAGAGGCGCTCGAAGAGGTCTATGAACAGATCGCGGCTTTTGCCGAAGCGGAGGGGCTTGACGCCCATGCCCGCAGCGCATTGATTCGCTTTGAAGGAGGAAAAGAAGCATGAGGACGGGCAGCGCAGAACGCAAGACCGGCGAGACCACCGTTGCGGTGGAGATCCGTCTTGAAGGGGATAAATCCCGCCGTATCGACACGGGGATTGGCTTTTTTGACCATATGCTGGATTTGATGGGAAAGCAGGGTTTCTTCGGCCTTGATGTACGCTGCAAGGGCGATTTGTACGTCGATGCGCATCACACAGTGGAGGATGTTGGTATCGTTTTCGGACAGGCGCTGGCCAGGGCGCTTGGCGATAAGGCGGGTATCCGCCGCTATGGCTCCTGTTTTCTGCCGATGGACGAGACGTTGGTATTGGCAGCGCTCGACATCAGCGGCAGACCTTATCTGCACTTTGAAGCGGAGCTTCCCAACGTGCTCTGTGGCCAGATGGAGGCACAGCTGGCGGAGGAGTTCTTTCGTGCCGTTTCTGTGCACAGCGGCCTGACTCTGCACATCAGGCTGTTTCACGGCCGGAATACGCATCATATCCTCGAGGCCATGTTCAAGGGCTTTGGACGCGCTTTGGGAGATGCGGCGCAACTCGATCCCCGGGTGGAGGGCGTTCCTTCCACCAAGGGCGTACTGTGAGGAAATGCAATGAGGATTTATCCTGCGATCGATCTGAAGGATGGAAACTGCGTGCGTCTTTTGCAGGGCCGTCCGCAAGACGCGACAGTCTACGGGGCAGACCCTGTTGCCATGGCCACTCGCTGGGCAGAAGAGGGGGCGGAATATCTGCACGTGGTGGACCTTGACGGCGCTTTTACCGGCAAGGGAAAAAATCTTGAAGCGGTCAGCCGCATCTGCAAAACGGTGGGAGGCCTTCCGGTGCAGCTTGGCGGCGGTATCCGCACCATGGAAGACATTGAAAAACGGCTGGTGCTGGGCGTGGCACGCGTCATCCTTGGCACGGCGGCCATCAGCGACCCGGAGTTTACTGCTGAAGCGGCAAAATGCTTTCCGGAGCAGATCATGGCCGGCATCGACGCCAAAGACGGATTTGCCGCCGTTCGGGGCTGGGTGGAGGTGACAAAGGTCCGGGCGGCAGAACTGGCAAAACAACTCCGGGATCTGGGGATTTCCACCTGCGTTTATACGGACATTTCCAAGGATGGCATGCTGCAGGGCCCAAACCTCGAGGCTACGCTGGAAATGCAGCAGCAGTCCGGCATGGAGCTTATTGCTTCCGGCGGTATCGGTTCCCTTGAGGACATTCGTGCGCTGAAAAACCTGGGTATCCACGGCGCTATCACTGGAAAAGCACTTTACGATGGCAGGATCCGCCTGAGCGAAGCCATTGCCGCTGCAAAAGAGGGAGAATAGACCAATGGAAGAATTGCTGTCCAAACTGAAATTTGACGAAAAAGGACTGATCCCTGTTGTAACGCAGGACGCCAGGACCGGCGCTGTTCTGATGCTGGCCTATATGAACCGGGAAGCAGTGGAACGCACGATCTCCACCGGGCAGGGAACCTACTTTTCCCGCAGCCGCCAGTGCCTGTGGGTCAAGGGGGAAACCAGCGGGCACCGGCAGAAGCTGGTCAGCCTGACGCTCGACTGCGACGGCGACGCGCTTTTGATGAAGGTGGAGCAAACGGGCTCCGCCTGCCATACGGGGGAATATACCTGCTTCCATCAGCCCATCGTTCAGGGAGCGTCTTTGCATGGCGCAAACGCTCTGAACGAGGATTATGCCACAATCCTAGACCGCGTGGCGAATCCCCGTCCCGGCTCTTACACCAACTATCTTTTTGAAAAGGGCATCGACAAGATGTGCAAAAAGATCGGGGAAGAAGCGACGGAAGTAGTGATCGCCGCGAAGAACGGCGATCCTGAAGAGGTGATTTATGAAGCGGCGGATCTGGTGTATCATCTGTTGGTCATCATGGCGCAGCAGGGGGTAAAGCCGGAGGAGCTTTATGCAGAGCTGGAGTCGAGACGCGGCTGAGAAGCAGACAAAAGAGGCGAAATGCGGAGGCGCAGCGGTCCTGACGGTTCCGGAAAGACCGTGCGCTTCCGGGCTTCCTCCAAATAAAAATGGAGATTTTCTGGAAAGCCTATTGACAAAACGATCCTTCATCCATATAATAATACTTGCGCCGCGCAAGTGACGCGAGGGCTGAAAAGCCGGAATTTGGGAGCATAGCTCAGCTGGGAGAGCACTTGCCTTACAAGCAAGGGGTCACAGGTTCGAGCCCTGTTGTTCCCACCAAATCATAAATGGCCTGGTAGCTCAGCTGGTTAGAGCGCTAGCCTGTCACGCTAGAGGTCGTGGGTTCGAGCCCCATCCGGGTCGCCATTTTCAAAAAGGCTGTTCTTCGAGAATATGCCTTATATGCCTCGGTAGCTCAGTTGGTAGAGCAAGGGACTGAAAATCCCTGTGTCGGTGGTTCGATTCCACTCTGAGGCACCACCCTCGCGGGAGTAGCTCATTTGGTAGAGCGCCGCCTTGCCAAGGCGGAGGTAGCGGGTTCGAGCCCCGTCTTCCGCTCCACTCCCGGCGCCATAGCCAAGCGGTAAGGCAGAGGACTGCAAATCCTTTATTCCCCAGTTCGATTCTGGGTGGCGCCTCCAATAAAAATCCCTAAAACAGTAGTTTTAGGGATTTTTATTATATGTTTTGAAAAATGCGACATATTATTTTAATTTTTACGACCTGAATAAGAAAGGAAGAGAAAAAGCAGATGTAATAAATTTGTCTTTTTTATATCTCTTTGCATCCTTTTTATGGGCTGTATTGCAGTACAAGCAAAACCGGTTGCTGCAAAAATCCGGCGCACAATTACTGGGAAATGGAGGGCGGCAGATTGGAAAAGAAGATTACCAAATTTGAAGCGTACATCAACGCGAATGTGAGGCTTGAAGAAGGGGAGATTCCTATATAGTGTGCTGATTTTGTAAATGCCTCTGCCCGGATTGCATACGACAAAGAGGAACTGCTCTAAATGAATCACAGGATAAATCATGGAGTACCATGGATATTCAGCAGGAAAAGATCTCCTGGACGAACAGGCAGCGATGAGTCTCCCGGTCGCTTCCGGGAATGGCAGAGAACAGATGCGGACGAGCGGATCGTGCTGCGTTTTGCGCACCGTGTAAAGGCGTGAAAAGCAGAGGGCCTTGCCACATGGAAAATACCCTTGAAATCTGTCGGGGGTATTTTTATTGCGTTCCGGAAAGGGGCGCAAGCGGGAAAGAAGCAGGAAAGCTGCTCGACGATGGCAGATAAAAGGCCGATTTGCGCGGCAGATCGGGTTCTGGTATATTAAAAATAGTGCGATTGAGAAGAAAGGGAGAACCAGGATGAGGATTGCTTCCGTGCAGATCATTTTGCGGGATCATGAAAAAAGCGAAGAGCGCTTTCAGCAGGCGCAGCACATTTTGGAACAGATAGAGCGCGGGGGAGAGCGGCCGGATCTGATCCTGTTTCCCGAGTTGTGGGATTGTGGCTTTTTTGCATTTGACGCGTATGAGGGTGCCTGCCAGCAGCTGGAGGGAAGGTCTTTTACGTTTTTCAACCAGTGGGCGAGGCGCCTGAAAGCAAACATACTGACCGGCAGCTTTGTGGAGGGAGACACTAAAGAGCGTTATAATACTACGCTTTTTCTGAATCGGGAAGGGAGACTTTGCGGGGCGTACCGAAAAATCCATCTATTTGGATACGGTTCGGAGGAGGCTAGAAGGCTTTGCGCCGGAAACGACGCAGTTGTAATTGAGGCTGACTTTGGAACGGTGGGTCTGAGCACCTGCTATGATCTGCGGTTCCCTGAGCAATACCGTTGTCTGGTGGAGCAGGGGGCGGAATTCTTTTTGCTGGCCGCTGCGTGGCCCATGGCGCGGCTGGAGCATTGGAGGATTTTGCAGCAGGCGCGGGCGCTGGAAAATCAGTGCTTTCTGATTTCCTGCAACTGCGTCGGCGAACAAAACGGCACGACACTCGCGGGGCATAGTATGACCGTTGCGCCAGACGGAACCATCCTTGCAGAAGCGGACGAAAAAACGGGAATCCTTTGGAGCCAAATCGATCCAGGGCAGGTGAAATCCTGGCGTGGAGCCTTTCCGGCCCTGGCAGACAGGGTGACCATCATGCCCGGAGCAAAGGGAGAAAAGAGATGAAAATTCTGGTAACGGGTTTTGAGCCCATGCGGCCCATGTACACCATTAATCCCTCCTGGGAAGCGGTTAGGATGTTGCCGGACAGCATCGGCGGCGCGCAGATTCTTAAGGCGGAGCTGCCAGTCGCTTGGGGAAGGACAGACAGAATGCTGGAGGAACTGCTGGAAAGGGAAAGGCCGGACGCATTGCTGTGCACAGGGCAGAGCGGCATGCACCGCGGTCTCAGAGTCGAACGGATCGGCATCAATCTGGATGATTTCCGCGTCGCAGACAACGACGGCAATCTCAGGAGAGATGAGCCCATTTTTACGGGTGGGCCGGACGCCTATTTTGTAAATCTTCCCGTGCGGGAAATTGCGGAGGCTATCGTCGAAGGCGGAGTCCCGGCAGAGCTTTCCTGTTCGGCAGGGACGCATCTTTGCAATCATGTGACTTACCTTGCCCGCCATCTGGAAAAGACCCGGTTTCCGGGACTGCGCAGCGGATTTATCCATGTGCCGCTGGACATGAGCCAATGCGTTCAGGGCTCGCAGAGCTATTTTATGGATCGCAGCGCAGTGGTCAACGGTCTGACCTGTGCGCTTGAAGTGATCGCGGAAGAGCTGAGGAAAGAAAAAGCCTGAAAGAAAAAGACCGCGGTGATTCTTCTGCGGTCTCATAAACGCAGAACGGACAAAAGCGAGGAAGAGGAAAAGAAATTGAAGCAGACTGGGAAAAAGAAACCGTATCTGTCCCCAAAAGAGGCTTGCAAAAAAAGGCGGGCTCAAAGGACCTTGCTCGGTATCGGGCTGGGCATCGCAGCCGGCCTTCTCATGGGCCTTCTGGTGATTCTTTTGCTGCGATGGTAGGAGGGAATCAGCTTACAGGCCAAACTGAAGGGCGCAGATACACCTGCCGCTTTCCGTGCGGAAAATGTGATTGTAAGCTTCACGAACCGCCTCAATCGGGCTGGATTTTTCATGGAGATTTACGAGAAAATCCGCTTCCACCAGAATCTGATAGTCCACCCCGTCAATGGAATGGTAGGTGTGATGATGTCCCACCAGATAGCAGACCCGTTCGATTACATCTTCCGGGTATGCAAGACCATGGAGCATTTCCCGGGCGGCGGCGGGGCCTTCCTGCTCCTGAAGCTTTCCGTTGCTGATGCCGAATTTTTCCACGCTGACGCGGATGCCGATGTCATGGACGATGGCGGCGGTCTCTAGAATATGCTGTGTTTGTGAGTCCAGTTTTTCAAGAAGGCCAATGGTTTGGGCAAAAGCGTAAACTTTCAGAAAATGCTGGATGCGCCGTCCGTCACCCTGGTTGTGGGCGATCATTTTTTCGATCAGATGCGCCTGAGAATACATGCCGGAAGATCTCCTTTCATCGTTTGGGACTTTGAGGACAGTATAAGAGGAAAAGCTGCTGTTTGTAAAGAAAAAAAGACCTGCGGGGGAAAGTCTCAGGTCTTTTGCCGCTAAAACAGATTTGAAAAATCCCAGATTTATCAGAGAAAATGGTTTTTCTGCGTTTTATATAAAAAGCGTTGACCCGGAAAAGCTGCTACACCCGGAGCGGCGGAGTCCGCGAACCCGAAGCGAAGAGGCACGGGAGCTTTTGCATAAAAAGCCGCGAACTGATATAATAAAGATAACTTTCGAAACAGTGTGGTGATCCCAATGCGTCTGATTTTGTCTCCGGCAAAAAATATGCATTCTGTCCGGGCAGAGGGGTTTGAGTTGACAATACCGCCCTTTCGCGAAAAGACTGAGGCGCTGGCGAAAGCAGTCCGGTCTTACAGCGCGTGGGAGCTGGAAAGTCTGATGAAAATCAATCCGGAGCTGGCGATGAAAGCGTATCTGGATTATCAGGCTTTTCGTTTCGATGGGCCGGGAAGCCCGGCACTGTTGGCTTATCACGGCCTTGCCTTTCGCTATTTGGACGCGCAGAGCTTCTCAAAAGAAGAATTGCTGTTTGCGCAGGAACATGTGCGGGTGCTGAGCGCCTTTTATGGCGTGCTGCGTCCGCTGGATGAGATCATGCCTTACCGTCTAGAATTTTTATGCAGGCTGAAAATGGACGGAAGGGATCTTTACCATTATTGGGCGGATGCGATGTACCAGGCGCTTTTTGACGGGCTTGCCGACCGGACGGTGATCAATCTCTGCTCGGCGGAATACGCCAAAGCCATCGAGCCGTATCTGACTGCAAGAGATCGGTTCGTCATCTGCAGTTTTTTGAGCTGCGGGAAAAACGGAAAGCTTCAGACCCGTGCGACGGCGGCCAAAATGGCTCGAGGAAGCATGGCGCGTTTTGCGGTGGAAAACCGCGTTGATTCGCCGGAGGAGTTGTGGGCTTTCGATTGGGAGGACTATGCCTTTTGTCAGGAACTTTCAACGGAAAACAATTACGTCTTTTTGCAGCCCTAACGGCAGAAAGGAAAAAGAATGCTGAAGATCGGGGAAAAAGCACCGGAGTTCACTTTGCCGGACGCGAATGGAAACGAAGTCTCTTTGAAAAATTACCGCGGCAAAAAGGTTGTCGTGTATTTTTATCCCAAAGACAATACGCCCGGATGCAGCTGTCAGGCAGAGGCCTTCCGGGATGCTTACGGAGCGTTTTGCGCGCGGGGGATCGAGGTGATCGGCATCAGCCGGGACAGCCAGGCTTCCCACAGAAAATTTATGGAAAAATATCAGCTGCCCTTTGTTCTTCTATCGGATCCGGAACGCGCTGCAATCGAGCCTTTTGGCGTCTGGCAGGAGAAGAAGCTGTACGGAAAGGTCAGCATGGGAATTGTGCGCTCAGCGTTCCTGATCGATGAAAACGGGGTCGTGGAAAAGGCGCTTTATAAAGTGAAACCTGATGCCGGAGCGCAGGAGATCCTTGATTTTCTTGCTGGGGAGAGGGAATGATGCAGGTATTGGTAATGGAGCTGACCTTTCGCGCGCCTTGGGTACATTCTTTGAAGGAGAAGCGCAGCGAGGTGAAAGCAATTCTTTCGGGCCTGCGGCGAACCTTTGCCGTTTCGGCAGCGGAGATCAGCGATCAGGAGCTCCATCAGACAATTGGGATCGGAGTTGCTGCACTCGTGGCGGACAGGGCGCTTGGTGACGGGTTGAAGGAGAAGCTGACCGGGTATCTGGAACGGGAGTTTGAGCCGGAACTTGTGGAGATCCGTGCGGAATACCGCTGAAACCGCAGCTTAAGAAATTGATCACGGAAGTCTTTATCCGGTAAAAAAAGAACGCATTTTCGCAGATCGGGGCGTTTTGTGGTTTCGGCTTCCATGTGAGCGTTGGATGCTATATAATAGAAATGTATGTATCAAGCAGGGGGGAAGGATTTGGCTCAGAACAGCAGGCAGACAGGAGCACAGGTCCCGCGTCCGGCGCAGGACGCCGCGGAAAAGACGAATTCTCCGCGTCCGGCGAAGAAAAACGGCTCTGCACGTCCGCCCGCCGCGGGAGGGAACAGCAGAAAGAGCGCACAGAGCGCAAGGGAGCAGGCCAGGCGGATTCAAATGGAAGAGGAGCGACGGACGCGGGAAATCTGCGGCATTGTAATGATTGCGGTGGGCATTTTTCTGGCTCTGACGCATTTGGCGGCGACTGGGATTCTCGGCGCAAGGATCTCCGGTTTTACTTTCGGCCTGACGGGGGTCTTTGCCTATGTGCTTCCATACATCATTATCGCACAGGGCATTTATACCATCGCTACAGCAGCCAAGCGCGCCGCGCTTCCGCGGGCGATGCTGATCGTGGGCGTCATTATGATGGCCCTCTCTTTTATCCACGTGTTTTTTGCGGACAAGGTCACTGCAGAGGGTTATATCGATTTTCTGTGGGGTTCCTTTGAATTGGGGGAAAGCGTCAGATCCGGCGGCGGCCTTCTCGGTGCGCTGCTCTCCTATCCCAGCATTTCTTTGATCGGCAAGGCGGGCAGCTGGCTGCTGTTTCCCACCCTTGCGCTGATCCAGCTGGTGGCGCTGACCAACCTGTCCCTTCAGAAAGCGGGAGAACAGGTAAGCCGTGTGATCCGGCGAAATGTGACCGCTGTTTCCGAGCATCTCGGCCAGCGCAGGGAGGAACGCCGCATGGAGCGGGAAGAACGAAAGAATTTTATCAACGTAGACGATCTTGCTGTGTCAGAGAGCGCGCAGGCGGAAAAGGCGGAGCGCGCCCGCAGGCAGGCGGAGCGGGAACAGAGTGAGAAGCAGGAGGAAAAGAGGGCGGCAAGCTCAAAGGATGAAGGTCCTGATCTCCTTCCCAAAGGACGACTTCGGAGGGTGACCCGGCCGGATCCGCAGGTGGAGCCGGTGATGCCGGCAGAGCGAAAGCCGGAAGAACAGACGCATCCGGTCCTTGACCGAATGGAAGCCGGACGATATGTGCGGCAGGTGCTTGACGAAGACGAAGACGGCCGGTACGCTCCACGCAGGAGGGCGGTGCGCCGCTTTGAAGAGGGGGATTCCCGGGAAAGCGAACAGGAACCGGCGGAAAAAGAAAAGGAAGCCGTTGCTGTGCATGGGCGGGAAGAAACGGAGCCTTTGCTGCAGCAGGCTGGAAACAACGCCACTTCTTCCGAAGAAGTGGGGGAAGAACTGCATGTTTTCGTCGACCTGCCGGGGCAGACCCAGCGGGAAAATACTCCGGAAGACGAGATCGAACAGCTTCTTCATCACGATTTTGGAAAATACGAAAAGTATCTGCCGCCTCTTTCGGGCAGCTATCACGGCACCTCCTTTCGGGAGGAAGCCTGGGACCACGGGCTGGTTTATATCCCGGAGTCTTCCTGGAACGAGCTGGGGCAGAAAAGCGGGCCAGCCGGGAACGAACCGGTTTCCGGTGGGGAAAAGGCGGCCGCTTCTGCGGACGAGCCAGAAGAGGGAAACCTGAGCCTAAATCTCCGTCAGGAGATTCCCTGGCAGGAGCAGAAAAAACCCTGGCAGGAAGAAGCTGAGAGGCGCGATAGGGAGCAGGCCGCGCAAAAGCTCCGGGCACAGGCGGAACGCTCCGCTCAGAAAAGAACGGTGCCAGAGGGCGTGCAGCTTTCCGTGCCGCAGGAAGAGAGCGTTTATACTCCGCCGCCATTGAGCATTCTGAAGCTGCCGCCGGCTTCCGCATCTAGCCGGGAGGATCCGAGAGAAAAGGCACGGCTGCTGGAACAGACGCTGACGAATTTCGGGATTTCCGCAAAAGTGACGGAGGTGACGCAGGGCCCGGTTATTACCCGCTTCGAGCTGCAGCCGGCTCCGGGCGTCCGCGTCAACCGGATCACCAATCTTTCAGATGATATCGCCCTGAGCCTCGCTGCGCCACAGGTGCGTATTCAGGCGCCGATCCCCGGTAAGGCAGCCATCGGTATCGAGGTACCTAACAAAGTCACCGCCACGGTAACGCTTCGTGAGCTGTTGGGTTCTGAGGAATTCCGCTCCAGCAAGGCGCCTCTGACGGTCGCTCTGGGCAAGGATATCACCGGGCGGCTGGCCATGGCGGATATTTCGAAAATGCCCCATCTGCTGATTGCCGGCAGCACCGGTTCCGGCAAGAGCGTATGCATTAATTGTATCATCTGTTCCATTTTGTATCATTCCTCTCCCGACGATGTCCGTCTCATTATGGTGGATCCGAAGGTAGTAGAACTTTCGGCTTTTTCCAATATTCCGCATCTTTTGGTGCCGGTGGTAACGGAGCCGAAAAAAGCGGCGGGCGCGCTGCGGTGGGCTGTACAGGAGATGATCCAGCGCTACAACAAGTTTGCTAAAAAGGGTGCCCGGGAGTTGTCCCGCTACAACGAACTGATGATGGCGGAAGGGCAGAAAAAGCTGCCCAAAATCGTGGTCATTGTTGATGAGCTGGCAGACCTGATGATGGTGGCGCCGGACGATGTGGAGGATTCCATCTGCCGCATCGCCCAGCTGGGCCGCGCTGCGGGCATCCATCTGGTTGTGGCGACGCAGCGGCCTTCGGCGGACATTATCACCGGCCTGATCAAGGCAAATATCAACTCCCGGATCGCTTTTGCCGTGGCTTCCGCCACGGATTCGCGCATCATCCTCGACAGCGCCGGCGCGGAAAAGCTGCTCGGCAAGGGCGATATGCTTTTCAGTCCCATGGGCGCTTCACCCAAGAGAGTGCAGGGCGCACTGGTGACTGATGTGGAAGTGGAGCAGATCCATGAGTATTTTGACCAGCAGTCCCAGTCCTCTGGCGGCTTTGACGAGGCCCTGATGGAAAGCATTGATTCCGGGAAGGTTGACTCTGTCGACGAAAACGGCAACCCCCGAGACTATGACGACGACCTTCTTCCCGAAGCGGTGGAGGTATTTCTGACGACCGGACAGGCATCCATCTCCATGCTCCAGCGGCGGCTTCGCATCGGATACAACCGGGCGGCGCGGCTGATTGATCTGATGGAAGAACGGGGCATCGTTAGCGGCTTTGAGGGCAGCAAACCCCGAAAACTGCTGATTGGCCGGTCGGAATTTGCAGCGCTGTTTGGCAGGGAACCCAATATCCCTGATCTGGGGACATAAAAATTGCCTTTGCGACCGTTGAGGGTCGCTTGGGCAGAAAGCTGATTTGAGAAATGGGGGCGGGGACAATGGAAACGCATTCCCTCAGGACGGTGGGCATTGTTTCTCTGGGATGCTCAAAAAACCGTGTGGACAGCGAGCGAATGATGGGATTTCTGACCCGTGAGGGGTTTGTTTTGACCAATAATCCGCGGGAAGCGGATGTGCTGATCGTCAATACCTGCGGATTTATCGAAAGTGCAAAGCAGGAGTCCATCAATACCATTTTGGAGATGGCGGCCTACAAGGAAATCGGGCGCTGCCGGAAGTTGGTCGTGACAGGCTGCTTGTCGGAACGCTATCGCAGAGAGCTGCCGCCGGAGCTGCCGGAAGTGGATCTGTGGCTGGGCGTTCGGGAATACGAAACGTTGGCGGGCCTTCTGAGAGGAACGGGCGCGCGTTCGAAGGATTACTGTTACGGGGAGCGTGTGCTTTCCACCCCTTCCCATTACGCATACCTGCGCGTGGCGGACGGCTGCAATAACCGCTGCACTTACTGCGCGATCCCTGCGATCCGCGGTCCTTACGTAAGCCGTCCCTTTGACGAGGTAGTCGCGGAGGCGGAGGAGCTGGTGGCCCGGGGCGCGAAGGAGCTGGTGGTCATTGCTCAGGATACTACCCGTTATGGCACGGATCTGCCAGAGGGAAGGCGGCTTCTGGCGCCGTTGCTCCGCCGCCTGGCTGAAACGGATGCACAATGGATCCGCGTCCTTTACGCCTATCCGGATGAGATTGACAAAGAGCTGCTCGATGCCATGGATTCGAGCGAAAAGATCGTCAGATACGTCGACATCCCCCTTCAGCATGCTGACGATACGGTGCTTCGCCGGATGAACCGTAGGGGAACCCATGAGGAGCTCTGCGCGCTGATGGAGGAATTCCGCCGCAGAGATCCCCGATATATCCTGCGCACCACCTTTATGGTGGGCTTTCCGGGCGAAACGGAGGAGCAGTTTGAAACTCTCTGCCGCTTTGTGCGGGAGCATCCCTTTGACCGGATGGGTGTGTTCACCTATTCGCCGGAGGAGGGAACGCCGGCGGCGGAGTTCGACGGAGCGGTTCCCGAGGAGGAAAAGCAGCGCCGGGCCGACGTGTTGATGCGCATTCAGCAGGAGGTGTCAAAAGACCTCAATGAAGCCCGGGTCGGTAAGACCTATGCGATTCTTGTCGAGGGCTTTGACCACCGCAGCAGAAAGTATTTTGGCCGCAGCTACGGCGAGGCGGCTGAGATTGACGGAAAAGTGATCTTTTCTGCTCAAAAGGAACACGAGATAGGCGAGTTCGTGCCGGTCCGCATCACGAAGGCGCTGGAATACGATCTGATCGGTGAGGAGGAATCAAATGAATCTGCCCAATAAGCTCACGCTGCTGCGCATTATCCTTGTTCCCTTTTTTGTGGCGTCTTTTTATGTTCCCTGGAAGTACCAGTACATTTTGTCGGCGATTTTATTTATTGTCGCTGCGGTGACCGATCTGCTGGACGGGAAGATCGCTCGGAAGCAGGGGATTGTTACCACCTTTGGAAAATTCATGGATCCCATCGCCGATAAGATCCTCGTTCTGGCGGCGATGGTGATGCTCAACGCTGCCGGAACTCTTTCTCCGATCATTACCATTATCGTTACGGCCAGAGAATTCCTCGTCAGCGGCGTGCGCCTTCTGATGGCGGAAAAGGGAACGGTCATTGCGGCGAGCTGGTGGGGCAAGGCCAAGACCATGACCCAGGGTATCGGCCTCGCGCTGCTGCTTTTGAAAAACCCCATCTTCTGTATCTGGAATATCCCGATGGATCAGATTGTCATCTGGATATCGACGGTGCTGGCGGTTATTTCGGGCTATGATTATGTCAAGGGCGCGTGGAAGCATATCTTCCAGAGCAAATAAGGAGGCGGAGATTCGATATGGTTGCGGAACTGATCTCAGTGGGCACGGAACTTCTGATGGGTCAGATTGTCAACACGGACGCACAGTATCTGGCGCAGCAGCTCAGTAAATACGGCATTGACCTGTACCATCAGTCGGTGGTGGGAGATAACATGAACCGGCTGGTAGAGGCCATTGGCGTGGCCATGAAAAGATGCGATCTTCTGATCCTCTCGGGTGGTCTTGGACCTACTGCGGACGATTTGACAAAAGAGGCGGTTGCGCAGTATCTGGGACGGAAAATGATCCGGGACGAGCCTTCCTGGAAAGCAATCGAAGCCTATTTTGAGCGTTCCGGCCGGGTGCCGACTCCCAATAATTTCAAGCAGGCGGAATTTCCTGAAGGCGCGGTTATTTTTCCCAACAGCTGCGGAACGGCGCCCGGCTGCATCTGCGAAAAGGACGGCGGTATGATCGCTGTGCTGCCCGGTCCGCCCCATGAGCTCAAAGCCATGTTTGAGCTGAGCCTGGCGCCGTGGCTGGAAGCTCATATGGATAAAAAGCTCTATTCCCGCGTGCTGCGCATTTTTGGCAAGGGGGAATCCTCTGTGGAGTATGAACTGCGCGACATGATCGACGGACAAAAGAACCCCACCATCGCGCCTTATGCGGCTATCGGCGAAGTAACTTTGCGCGTCACTGCCGCCTGTAAGCCGGACGAGGATCCGGAACAACTGGTCGAACCCGTGATCGGAGAGATTTGCCGGAGACTGGGCGATGTGGTCTATTCCACGGGGGGAGAGACGCTGCCGCAGCTGGTGGCACGGCTGATGGCCGAGGGGGGAAAGACACTGGCCTTGGCAGAGAGCCTGACCGGAGGCATGGTGGCCTCGGATCTGGTAGAGATCCCCGGCATGTCTAGGATTCTTATGGAAGGCGTCGTTGCCTATACGGATGCGGCAAAGGTGCGTCTCGGCGTTCGTAAAGAAACTCTTGAGCGGTATGGCAGCGTCAGCGAACAAACCGCCCGTGAAATGGCGGAAGCGATTCGCTGCCGTGCGGGCAGCGACTACGGCCTTTCCACTACCGGTGTCGCCGGGCCCGGGCCGGATGAGAAGGGCAATCCCGCCGGCCTGGTATACGTGGGCATTGCCGACGAAACAGGCAGCCGGGCGGTTTGCGTCCGCATTGGCGGCCATCGCCAGCGGGTGCGTATTTCCGCGGTCCTCCGGGCGCTGGATGTCCTCCGCAGAGCGCTGACCGGATGTAAAGCTCTACAATAAACGAATGAAAATTCGGCGAACATAGTTTCGATTTTTTCTTTACAAATTGGAAGTTTTGCGGTATACTCTCAATAAAGATTGGATTTTGAGGAGAGAAAATACAGCATGGCAGTGGAAAAGCAAAAAGCGCTGGAGATAGCGCTGGCTCAAATTGAAAAGCAGTTTGGCAAGGGTGCAGTGATGAAGCTTGGAGATGCCGCTTCCCGCATTTCCATTTCTACCATTCCCACCGGATGCATGGCGCTTGACTATGCGTTGGGCGTGGGCGGCCTTCCCCGTGGACGTGTTGTCGAGATCTACGGACCGGAGTCCTCCGGTAAGACTACGGTAGCGCTGCACGCCATTGCTCAGGCGCAGAAGCTGGGCGGATACGCCGCTTTCATCGATGCCGAGCATGCGCTGGATCCTACTTATGCCCGCGCGCTGGGCGTTGATGTGGATAATCTTTATGTCTCCCAGCCGGATACCGGCGAGCAGGCGCTGGAAATTGCCGAAGCCATGATTCGAAGTGGTGCGATCGACATAGTCGTCATCGACTCGGTTGCCGCATTGGTTCCCAAGGCGGAGATCGAGGGTGACATGGGAGACTCTCACGTGGGCTTGCAGGCTCGCCTGATGAGTCAGGCCCTCCGGAAGCTCACCGGCGCGCTGGCCAAGTCCAATACCTGTGCGATTTTTATCAACCAGCTGCGCGAAAAAGTGGGAGTCATGTTCGGAAATCCCGAGACAACTACCGGTGGCCGTGCGTTGAAGTTTTATTCGAGCGTTCGGCTGGACGTCCGCAAAATTGATCCCATTAAAGTAGGACAGGACATCATCGGCAGTCGTACCCGCGTCAAGGTGGTCAAAAATAAGGTGGCGCCTCCCTTTAAGGTAGCGGAATTTGATATCCTTTACGGGGAGGGAATCTCCCGGGAAGGCTCAATCCTGGATCTTGCGGTGGATCAGAAGATCATCAGCAAAACCGGCTCCTGGTATTCCTACGACGATATCCGTATGGCACAGGGCAGAGACAACGCTCGGAATTTCCTCAAGGATAACCCCGAACTGTGCGCAGAAGTGGAGGAAAAGCTGCGCGTTGCACTTTTCACCGCGCCCGATGCATCTACCGCGGGAAAGGAAGAGCAAGGGCAGACCGAGGAGTCTCAGCCATCTGCTGAGGGAAGGGAAGAATCTCAGCAGGATCAAAGCTTTTTTGAAGACGCTGGAATCTTCTGATGGAACGGCCCGTTGTAGCCGTGAGGCGGTATTGTACGGGATGAAGTTTTTGAAATTTTTTGTCGGCAAAAGGGTGGGAACGCAGAAAAGGGCGTTTTCCGCCCTTTTGACAGTCACAGAGGTTCAATCCCAACTTGACAACCTTTCAGCCAGGATTTACAATTAAAAATGGGTCTTTTCGGTTTTGTAGTAGATTTTGACGGCAAGTTACAAGGTACCATGTTATCGTTTCTACATTTCAGGCCGAGTTTTTGCTCGGTTCTATTTTTATATAAGGAGGAGGTGCAAACGATTCAATGGAGTTGATTACATATATCCTGACCGGCCTGGGTATTGCCGGCGGTGCTGTCGGCGGTTACTTTTACCGCAGAAACATCGCAGAAGCCAAGATTGGCAGGGCAGAAAATGCGGTGAAGCAGATGATCGACGACACCCAGAAGCGCGCCGAAGCTCTCAAGAAGGAAGCGATCCTTGAGGCAAAAGAGGAGATCCACCGGCAGCGAACGGATTTTGAAAAGGAATGTCGCGATCGCAGAAGTGAATTGCAGCGTTCCGAACGCCGTGTGATGCAACGTGAGGAGATGCTTGACAAAAAGCTGGACGGCATTGAGGCTCGGGAGAGCGACCTCGATCAGAGAGAGCGACAGCTTACGCAGATTGAGGAGGAGACCCAGGGGCTCCATCAGAAACAATTGGAAGAGTTGGAGCGAATCTCGGCTTTGTCCGTTGAGGATGCCCGACAGATTCTGTTGAGCAATGTTGAGCGGGAGGCACGGCATGATGCCGCAGTGCTCGTGCGCGATATTGAAGCAAAGGCAAAGGAAGAGGCGGAAAAGAGAGCGCGGAACATTATTTCGATCGCCATTCAGAAGTGTGCGGCGGATCACGTGGCGGAAACCACGGTGTCTGTTGTCGCTCTGCCCAATGACGAAATGAAGGGACGCATCATCGGCCGCGAGGGCCGCAACATCCGTACACTTGAAACGGCGACGGGTGTTGATCTTATCATTGACGATACGCCTGAAGCGGTGATTCTTTCCGGCTTTGATCCTGTTCGCCGCGAAGTGGCTCGCATCGCTCTGGAAAAGCTGATCATGGACGGTCGTATTCATCCGGCCCGCATCGAGGAAATGGTAGAAAAAGCCCGCCGTGAGGTGGACAATCAGATCCGTGAAGCTGGAGAGCAGACCGTTTTCCAGGTGGGGATCCACGGATTGCATCACGAACTGATCAAGCTGCTCGGTCGCCTGAAGTATCGCACCAGCTATGGGCAAAACGTTCTGATGCACTCGATCGAAGTGGCGCATCTTGCCGGCATTATGGCCGCGGAAATTGGCGCAAATGTCGCCCTGGCCAAGCGGGCGGGCCTGCTGCACGATATTGGAAAGGCTGTTGACCATGAGGTAGAAGGGTCGCATACGCAGATCGGCGCAGATCTTGCCAAAAAGTACCGTGAAAACAATCAGGTGGTTCATGCAATTATGGCTCACCATGGCGATGTGGAGCCTAACACGGTGGAAGCTGTGCTGGTTCAGGCGGCGGATGCCATTTCAGCCGCTCGTCCCGGCGCACGTCGTGAAACGCTGGAAAATTATATCAAGCGCCTTGAAAAGCTCGAAGAGATTGCAAATTCCTTTGAGGGCGTTGAAAAGTCTTTTGCCATTCAGGCTGGTCGCGAAGTGCGCATCATCGTCAAGCCCGACGCTGTTTCGGATGCCGAAACCGTTATGGTGGCTCGGGATATCTGCAAGCGCATTGAAACTGAACTGGATTATCCTGGTCAGATCAAGGTCAACGTCATTCGCGAAACCCGGGCAACGGATTACGCTAAGTAAAGTCTGGATCTACCCATGCAAAACCGCTGAAGAGCACGCTGAGAAGGCGTGCTCTTTTTGCATAAAAGGGAAAATTTTTCTTTTACAGAGATCAATGGGGAAATGTTTCGAAAATTCAGAATGATTCTGAAAGAAAGGAGAGCGGGAACAGGATTTTTAAAAAATCAAAGAAAAGCGAATCGAATATTCGGTAAATTTATATCATTTATATAGAGAGCAATATAGAACAAAGCCTGAAAATCCGAACGATTGATTTACCGGATATTGACATTGTTTTTAAGGAGTATATAATACAATTAGACTTGTGTAAGGAGTGGAAACAAATGAAACACGCAAAGAAATTGCTATTCTCCGTGATGGTTATCATGCTCGTTCTTGCGATGACGATGGGATGGGCTTCGGCTGCGGAGGTTGCTCCTCAGGTTTTGATGCCGGAGAAAGCCGTCTCTACAGTTCCTGCGAAGCTTGAAGGAGAAACCGCTAAAGATGCCTCTTATCTCAAGACCTATTTTGGCGTGGGAGAATTTTCTGCGGTGGTTTCCGAAAAGGAATTCAACGCTGCCTTGACCAAGATCGTGGGCGATGGCGTTGCTGTGGAAGGCGCTTTGACTGATCTTGAAGCTGTCAAGACTGCTGTGACTGCTGCCAATTACAAAGAGCTGGCTCTGTCCTATCCCAAGTATAAGACCGATGCCTGCCTGAGCAAAAATGGCATTTCTTTGGTGGATTCGGATTATGCGGCTTATCTCGCCTGCGCAATTGATACTGGCATGCTTACCGCCCAGGAGGCGGCTGAGGCTGCCAGCAATGGACAGGTTTCTTCGGCTGAAACGGTCAATTTGCTGATGGCGGTTGCTGAAGCTCGCGGACTTGCCCGCAATTTCCTCGGCTATTCCAACGATCCTGATATCTCTTCCAAGCTGACCAACGCCTGGAAGTCTTATACGCTTTTCAACGACGAGGAACTGGAAAAGATCGGCACTGCCATTATCCAGAATAAGGCTACAACTGGCTATAATATCAAGAAGGAATCCTTCGATGCCCGCTTCCTGCCGGAACTGACCATTCAGTATGGTCATTCCAACATCAAGCATGCGCATCAGCTGATGGGCCTGCTCAACAGTGAGGGTATCGTCGCTAAGGTGCAGCTTGAGCCCAAGGTCTCTGCTTTTGAAGGCCGTCCAGAATGGGGTGGAAAGAACAGCTCTACCAGTGCCGTAGTCGAGACTGCGAAAGACTTCTATCTGTCTTATGGCGTCGAGTACGACCTGAAGCTGGAGTTCGAGAACGAAGAAGACATGAAGGCCTTTGACGGTGTGATCGAGAAGTATGCTAAGAAGTACGCCGGAAACGAAGCGGCAGTCGGTCTGATCGCCGGTTCCTGGTGGCAGCCTCTGTACACCACGACGGTTGAGATGTCTGAACCGGAATACTACCTGATCTACGACAACGTTGTCAAGTCCAACGGGTACTTCATCCAGTCCTTTTCTCTGCCCGAACAGGTTGACGCGGTAAAGGCCGAGGTAGAGGCTGCCGGTGGCACTGTGACTGTAGAGCCCCGTTACGTCAATGCGGCATTCTATCGTTATCTGACCGGTGATTATCAATAAGAAGCACTGGCGAATCTCCCAAAAAGCGCAGCCCGATTGGGCTGCGCTTTTTATGATATTCGCGGTTTTCCCTAGGAAGTCGATGGAAGCGACAAAAAAGCAGATCCGCAAATGGTTCCAGGAAGATCTGGGAGCACGTTTTGCAGGGTCTGCTTTTTTGTGAAAAAGAGAAGTACCCAACTTTTTAATGTCTTACAGCGTTTCCAAAAAGGCGCGGATACGCTTGCAGGCTTCAATCAGATGATCCATAGAGCAGGCGTAGGAGCAACGAAGGAATCCTTCGCCGCAGGTTCCGAATGCGGTGCCCGGCACGGCGGCGACATGGTATTCTTGCAGAAGCCTCTGGCAGAAGTCCTCGGAAGAAAGACCAGTGGAACGAATGCAGGGGAAAACGTAAAAGGCGCCTAAGGGTTCGAAGCAGGAGAGCCCCATGTCGTTAAACTGACGCACGAGGAAATTGCGGCGGCGGTTATATTCTCTACGCATGGAACGCACATCGGAAAAATCTGTGTCAAAGCCATGCTTAAGCGCCTCGATCGCAGCGGATTGGCTGGTAATGGAAGCGCAGAGAATAGTGTACTGATGGATCTTCAGCATCTGCTTGATCAATGGAAGCGGCGCGAGAATGTAGCCAAGGCGCCAACCAGTCATGGCAAAGGCTTTGGAAAATCCGTTGAGCGTAATAGTCCGTTCCCACATTCCGGGAAGGGAGCCAAAGGCAGCATGGCGGCCGCCATAGGTCAGCTCTGCGTAAATTTCGTCGGAAATAACCAAAACATTGGTTCCATCAAGGGCTTTGGACATCTCCAAAAGCTCTTCGCGGGTCATGATGCCGCCGGTGGGATTGTTGGGATAGGTCAGGATCAGCGCTTTGGTGCGGGGGGAAAGCTTTTCCTGGACGGCGGCGCTGGTGAGCTTGAAGCCGTTTTTATCCGAGGTATGCAGAGGCACAGGGATGCCGCCAGCAAGCTGAATGCAGGGGGCGTAAGAAACGTAGGAAGGCTCGGGAATCAGCACTTCGTCACCGGGACATACCGTGGCCCGAAGAGCGAGGTCAATGCCCTCGCTGGCTCCGACTGTAACCAGACACTGGACCGGATCATAGGAAACGTCAAAGCGTTCTTGATAGTAACGGCAAATCAACTGACGCAGCTCCGGCAGGCCGGCGTTGGAGGTATAGCAGGTCAGGCCGTTTTTCAGGGAGTTGATGCCCGCTTCTCGGATATTCCAGGGGGTAATAAAATCCGGTTCACCGACGCCGAGACTGATGCAGTCCTTCATTTCTGCAGCTATGTCGAAAAATTTGCGGATGCCAGAAGGAGGGATATCCCGTACAACAGGGTTGATGAGCTGGTCATAATTCATGGCGTAACCACCTGCCTGTGATCGTCATCTCCAAACGGCATCGTGACATGATTGTCCTTGTATTTGCGAAGGACAAAGTGGGTGGCGGTGCTGGTGACGCCGTTAAGGACGGCCAGCTTTTCTGTAACAAATCGGGAGACGTCGCGAAGAGAGGGGCCGTCGACAAGCACCATGAAATCGTAGGCGCCGCTCATCAGATAGCAGGCGCGTACTTCGCTGTAGCGGGTCAGCTGCTCCGCTATGGCGTCATACCCCTGACGATACTGCGGCGTGACCTTTACTTCGATCAGCGCATGAACGGAGGATTCGGATTCGGTAAGATCTTCATTGATGATCGTGGTATAGCGAAGAAGAACCTTTTCTTTTTCAAGGCGGCCGATCTCCGCGCCCACTTCGGCTTCTGTAGAGCCAAGCATCTGTGCAATCACTGCTGCGGGAGTGCGTGCATCCTGTGCGAGTATATCAAGAATTTCCATTGCAAAGCTCTGTTCCATTCCATTGCCTCCTTAAAATAAAATTGAATTGCCACGGGTTGGTTATCCGCCGGAACGGGGTTGAAAATAGGTTGATAATGCTATTTTGGCATATGGTTTTGTGTGAAGAATGCTTTCGCTAAAACGATCGAATAAAACGTAGTATTTTTTTATTATAGCATCAAAAAAGTGAGGGGTCAATCGGAGGTGTATGGCAGGAGAGGACGTGAAAGCCCCTGCCGGAAAAACTGTTTTGTGCGCGGCGGAAAAGCGATTTCTGGAGGGCAAAAGAGACCCGTAAAACGAAAGAACCCCCTTTTATTGAACAAGAGGTTCTTTGGGTTTGCTTTGCAGCGCTGAGCTTGTCTTTAAAGGGCTGAAAAAATCATTCTTCGGGGATGTCGATTTCCTCTTCTTCGGGGATGTCGATCTCCTCTTCGGAAGGCGCCTTTTCTTCAGAGTTGTTATTGGAGGTATTTTCTGCACCGCCGACCGTATAGACGCCCTGTACTGGCTTGTAGGTGTCGGTATAAAGCGTTTCTTTTGTGGTTTCGCCGTTGACCGTAATCTCGCGGTACACTGCCACCTTATAGCCTGTGATGGCTTTCTGAACAGTTACTTTATAAGAGGCGGGCTCAGTAACATCCACAATCAACTCCGGTTCCGGCGGCTCCAACTTTTCAATTACTTCGCTGTAAACTTTGACTGTGGTACCTTCTTGGAGGGGTTTTCCATAAAGGGTAATGGTCAAAGTGCCCTCGCTGCTACTGGTTCCGGAAGTAGAGGCGAGAATATAAATGGGATAGTCGCTGTCATTTGTAAATTTGAAATCTTTACTGCCATAAGAGACTGTCGCATCAAGACCCTTTGGGACGTAACTGGACGGGATGGAATGGTTCTTACGGGAGAAGTTGCCAAAGTCCGAGCCAGTCAATAAAAGAGCATTGTAAAGGGTCGTGGAGACCTGGCAGATGCCACCGCCCCAGCCGTCCTCATAGCGGCTGCCGTTGACGATAACATGCGCCTCCTTCCATCCGTTCGCCTCATCGCGGGGACCGACGACGTCGTTGAAGGAAAAAGTGGAGCCGGGTTTGATCACGTAGCCGTTGAGCTTTTCACAGGCCAGATTCAAATTGTGCGTGCGGTTTGTATCTTTGGTGCTGAAGGTGGTGGAAAACTGGGCAATCCGACTGGTATTGGCCTTGAGATCCGCCGTGGTGATAGAAGGCTCGGTGACAGTGGTGTCAATCTCCAGCGAGCTGGAAACGCCCGATTCCAAGCAGGCAGCCAATCTGGCAATGACTGCGTCCTGATCCACCTGATAGCCGTTCTGGCCTTCGGTATAGCGAAAGGGCGGATCGTTGGAGGCGTCGTATTCCGCGGAGGCTTCCACCGGCTCCTGATCGATCTCCGCAGCGATTTCAGATACGAAACGCGCAAGCTCGGCGGGATCAACCTCAACGGCGGTGGTATAAAAACCGGCTTCCTCCTGAAGCATCGCCGTTTCGAGAATTTCCTCCAAGTTGCTCTCAAACGCAGCCGTGGAGGAATCCAGCGTCCACTGCCGCCCCTCGAAGGAAAGCGTCACAAAGAAGGCATCTGCCTGACTGTCGGCGGAGGCCTGAAGGGCAGTACGTGCCTCAGCAGCGGTCATTTTGCCAATTTCTATGCCGTTGACGGTGACGCCGTTGCGGAATTTTCCGCTTTCCATCTGTTCGTTCAGGTTTTCTTCACTCTGGTGATCCCCCTGTTGGGTGTCAGCTGGCTGACGGGTGCCGGAGGAAAGCATTGTAATGACGAGGAAAAGAATCGCCAGCAGCACAACGACCAGGACGCATTGGGCGATACGCAGACGATGGTTCGGCTTTCTCCCGGAGGAAGAGGAACGGTAAGGGGTAGATGCCATAGTGTCTCATTTCCTTTGTATTAAAAATTAAAATTAAATATAGCGGTCAAAAAAACGGTTGGAAAAGAAGGAATATCGCTTCCAATCGTTTTACAAGTATATAGCGTTCCTCAAAGGATTGCAACCGGTTTTGGGGCAGTTGTCAGAAGGGAATTGCAACAATTCATAATTTGTTGATAAAATGTTCGTATGTCAGGAAAACGAAAGAAATAAGGAGGTAAAGTAATGTTTCATGTCGTTCTGGTAGAACCGGAAATTCCACAGAATACTGGAAATATTTCGAGAACCTGCTCCGTAACGGGCTGCGCACTGCATCTGGTTCGGCCGTTGGGATTTTCAGTGGACGACCGTTCTCTCAAGCGGGCGGGACTAGATTACTGGGATACGCTGGATCTGAGCTATCACGACAGCTTTGACGAAGTGGTAGAGGAAGCGCCGGAGGGAGCGCGTTTTTTTCTCGCTACTACAAAAGGAAGCATCAGCTATACTCAGGAGCGTTACCATCCGGGAGACTTTCTGGTTTTTGGAAAAGAAACAGCAGGCCTCGGGGAAACACTGCTGGTCCGCTATCCGGAGCATCATATCCGCATTCCTATGCTGCCGGACAAGCGGTCGCTGAATCTGTCGAACTCCGTTGCGGTCGTGCTTTACGAGGCCCTTCGCCAACAGGATTTTAAAGGGCTTTTATGAAGAAAATCAGGAGTTTTTGTAAAAAACAAATAAAAATAATGTAAAAAAATAGAGAAGGAATGGATTGACGCAGGGATACCTTCGGCATTAGAATAAAAATGCAGGAATTTTGACATGCGGCAGAGGGGATGGATTTTTCAGGATGAGTATTTTTGAGATTTTCCAGCTGGGCGGAGGTATCGCGCTGTTTTTGTATGGCATGGGTACCATGAGCGACGGGCTGGAACGGGTGGCGGGCGACCGGCTGCGTGACTGGCTGAGCATACTGACCAGCAAGCGGATTTTTGCGGTACTGATCGGCATGGGCGCAACGATGCTGATCCAGAGCTCCGGCGCCGTGATCGTCATGGCGGTGGGTTTTGTCAATGCTTCCATGATGACCCTTTCTCAGGCAATTGGCATTATTATGGGTTCCAGTATCGGTACCACCATGACGGGCATTCTGGTGTCACTAAAGCTGGATCAGATCGCTCCACTGTTTGTTCTGGCGGGCGTCATTGTCCATTCATTCATCAAAAATAAAAAGATCCAGAAATTCGGCGGCGTTTGTCTTGGATTCGGCCTTCTTTTTATGGGTCTGAGCATCATGACCACGGCGCTGAAACCGTTGGGAACGTCGGAGATATTCCGGAATATCATCGTTTCCATGCAGAATCCTCTGCTGGGTCTGCTGGTAGGTGCTGCGCTGACCGCAGTGATTCAAAGCTCAAGCGCTTTTAGCGGCATTCTGATCGCCATGGCTTTTGAGGGACTCATTACCCTTGAGGCGGCAATGCCCATGATTATCGGCTCCAACATCGGCACCTGTATGACGGCACTGCTCGCTTCCATTGGAACGAGCCACAACGCAAAGCTGACTGCCGTGATGCATTTGGTTTACAAGATTATCGGCGCGTGCGTCTTTATGATACTAATGCAGATTCTCCCTCTGGCGAAATGGCTCCAAAACACAACCAGCCTAGTTCAATGGCAGGTGGCGGGATTTAATACGATCTATAACGTGGTCAACTGCGTGCTCCTGTATCCTTTTGCCGATCAAATCGTCAAGCTCACAGAGCGTATCGTACCGAAAAAGGCGGTAGAAGAAGAGGAGGAGATGGGCCTTGAGTACATCGACAAGATAGCCTTTGACGCCCCGCAGTTGCTGGTTCCTCAGCTGATGCTGGAGGTGGAGCGGATGAAGACGATGGCGACCAAGAATTTCAAGCTTTCGGTCGAGGCTTTTATCCAGCAGAATGTGGACAAGTCCGAAAAGCTTTTCCGTCGCGAGAAAGTCATCAACTTCCTTAACCATGAGATTACCAACGTTCTTGTGCAGGCGAGCGGCATGGATCTTTCTGACAAAGATCGGCGCATCGTTAGCGAGATGTATCACATTATCGGCGATCTGGAACGAATCGGAGACCATTCTAAAAACATCATGGAATACGCTGAGATCGCTGTGGAGAAAAAGCTCCATATTTCTGAGCAGGCCTGCAGGGAACTGGACAACATGGGTGAAAGGGTTTTAGCGGTGATTGAGATCTGCTGGGAGGCTTACAGCACAAGGGACCTGAGCAGGAGCAAGGAAGCCGAGGAAATGGAAGATGGCGTCGACCAACTGACCGATGAATTGAAGGACGGCCACATCGCCCGTCTTAACAGTGGAGAATGCGATCCCAAGAGCAGCGCCATGTACACCGATATGGTTACGGATCTGGAGCGCGTTTCAGACCACGCGATCGATATCCTTCATACGCTGGAGGACTCTCTTGCGGGTGAACACGATCTGGCAATTGCGCACAAATGAGCCGTGAGCCTGAAAAGAGACGAGCGAAAGTTGGACAGGCTGTGAAAACCTTTCTTCCAATGCTTGACAACGGCAGTACTTTTCATGTAGAATATCAAAGTATGAGTTTCTGATCCACTAGCCCCGGATTGGAGTACTTCAACAGCGATTTTTTCCACACAAAAGTGTCCAATCTATTTGGGAGGTAATTAGCCTATGAAGACCTATATGGCAAAAGGCGAAACCCTTCAGCGCAACTGGTATGTCATCGACGCCGAAGGACTGGTTCTCGGTCGCATGGCCAGCCAGGTTGCTGCAATCCTGAGGGGAAAGCACAAGCCTATTTATACGCCCCACGTTGATACCGGAGACCATGTCATCATCGTTAACGCGGACAAAGTCGTTCTTACCGGCAAGAAGCTTGATCAGAAGAAGCACTATCACCACACTGGTTATATCGGCGGCTTGAAGGAAGTGTCCTATCGCGACCTGATGGACAAGAAGCCTGAATTTGCGGTGTATGAAGCGGTTCGCCGCATGATGCCTAAGGGCCCTCTCGGCCGCAAGATGCTCAAGAAGCTCCGCATTTATAGCGGCCCCGAGCACAACCATGCTGCTCAGTGCCCCGAGAAGCTTGAGTTGAAGTACTAATCGGAAGGAGGGTATCGTATTATGGCAAACGCTCAGTACCTCGGAACCGGCCGCAGGAAGAAGTCCATTGCGCGCGTCAGGCTCATGCCCGGCACCGGTTCGTTCACTATCAATCGCCGCGACATTGATGAATATTTCGGCCTTGAAACCCTTAAGATGATTGCCCGCGCTCCCCTGACGCTGACGGATTCCCTCGGCAAGTTCGATGTGATCGTCTCCGTCCATGGCGGCGGAACCACCGGTCAGGCTGGTGCAATCCGTCACGGTGTTGCCCGCGCCATGCTCAAGGCAGACGCAGAGCTTCGTCCCGTTTTGAAAAAGGCTGGTTATTTGACCCGTGATCCCAGAATGAAGGAACGCAAGAAATACGGCCTCAAGGCTGCCCGTCGCGCTCCCCAGTTCAGCAAGCGCTAATCAGCACTTCAAACTGGTTCAAAAATGCTCAAAAACCCCGAAAAACTGCGGTTTTTCGGGGTTTTTCTATTTCAC